>Ga0265294_10009290_pt1 | contig 11354 bp, 9 predicted proteins | sample MunlanPumphouse3_FD_192504 | JGI IMG/M metagenome (GOLD analysis project Ga0265294, IMG submission 192504) | Groundwater microbial communities from a municipal landfill in Southern Ontario, Canada - Pumphouse #3 | ecosystem: Environmental > Aquatic > Deep subsurface > Groundwater | place...
GCCTGGTGCTGTTTACCTTTCGTTTCCAGTAATAGTACTGATCCTTTGTGTATCCGTGCTTTTTGCACCATTCCTTTACCGGTATTCCTTTGCTGATACGCTCTGACAGTCGCTTCTCCCATTCTGTGAGCTCTTTGTTTACTTCTCTCATGGTTGCATCTTCCTCCAATCTCAGTTTGAAGTTAATGCTACCATCATTTCGCTATTCCCTCACTACGGACGGTGTTCCATCGCTTACCTTCTTTACAACAATTTGCTTGTCAATGCGTTCTTTCAGTTCGGAAACGTGAGAGATAATACCCACAAGCAAATTGCTCTCTGCCAAATCGTTCAAGACTTTCAGAGCTTGCGACAAAGTATCCTCATCAAGCGATCCGAAGCCCTCATCAACAAACATTGTAATCTGCCTCCACCGAAGCGTCCAACAGCGATAGTCTCATCACCAGTTGAGGCAGATAAGCAGACGGTGACGAAAATTTCGTCACCGTCTGTTCTATGATAAAATATCTGCTTATTTGTTGTAACTTTTTTTCTTTTTCTTATTCCGTGTTACGCCGATTAAAGCGGATCCGGAAAGCAACAGCAGACCGATAAGAGGTAATGTATGATTGCTGTCACCAGTCTTTGGGCTTTCCTCGTTGGGCTTACTTTCATCAGGTTTGCTTTCATCAGGTTTGCTTTCATCAGGCTTGCTCTCATCGGGCCTTTCGTCAGCTGCAAGTATGGTCAGATTAGTTTGCACACTATAGTTGCCGAATTGCAGGGTAACTATATGGGTTCCTACAGCTAGCGTTTCAAGATACGCTGGTTTGAGCGTAACAACTGTGCTGCCTGCTGCTGAAGTGTAATTGCTAGGGTCAATGAAGATATCATCTACATTGACTCCGGTGAAATCGCCATAATCACCGTTTGAAATAATCACTATACCTTTAGTATTGTCCTTTTTCCATATGCCATTCTCGCCAGCTATAATCTTATAATCAGGAGTTTCGGAGGATATATCTTTATAAATTGCTGTTACTGTGACAGCTTTAGCTGGCATAACAAAAGTTGTGGTAGCAGTGTTTTCATTTGCAAATGTTACACCATCCGATGTCGTCCACTTGTCAAATCGGTAAAAGGCAGTTTGTCGGCGTTTATAGCCGTTTTCGGGCGATTTGAGCCGATTTTGTTCACGAATCGTTATGTTTTTTGCTCGTTTCATAGCAGAAATGCATCGTTTTAGCGCGCTTTTGAAAAAACATTGAAAAATATTTTCGATTCCTAAGTAATTTCCGCACCTTCCGGAGGGCAAAATCGGGTGGATGGAGAATGTACACTCTACAATTAAGTAATATGCGTTTTTGCTCAAAAAGTCAAGGGGGTAGGCCCGTCCAAAATTGAAAACATTTTATGACGAAAATGCACGTCTGACATTACTGCCTGACGTGCGCTGTTATATAGTGTTACGAAAAATTTAATAAATCTGAGAAAATTCTTCACAAACAAAGGCGGTGGGCTAAAGCCCACCGCCAGAGGGTATTACAGATATTTCTTAAAACATTCTCTTTTTGCGATATGCCATTGTTGCGACAAGGCCTAAACCACTGACACAGATTAGAACGATCCAAAGAGCCATCATGCTGTTGTCGCCAGTCTGAGGATTGCTCGGAACGGTGCTATCAGCATAAGCCAATGCGTAGGTAGAGAACTTATCGGTCTCGAAGGTGAAGCTGTTATCGTCGGGATTGAAAACGCCCTCGATAACATCAGTAATCAGCTGGCCGTTTGCCTCTTCGTGGACACGGATAATCTTGTAGGTACGAGTAATAGAAGCATCCGTATTGATCAGATTTTCAGGAATTGTAATTGTGATTGCAACCTTGCCACTGGTTTCGGTAACCGGTGTTTCGGCTGCTGTACCAACCTGCTTGAACAGGTCGATATCCAGGTACATTCCGATCTCATCATTGCCGGCCTTGGCTTCCGCCTCTTCCTTATGCTCGGCAGGTGCCGCATTGGAGATATCCTCGACCTTCAGATAAACCTTAACCTCTGCGCCCTCTGCGACCTGAGACTGCTCTTCGTCTGTAAGGACGTTTTCGATCAGCTCAATATCTGTATTGGTAAGATTTGTGTTTGCAACATTATCGTTTGTGGTTGTATTAACCGGCTTATTCTCCGGCAGGGTCATTGTTTCAAATGCACCGCAATCAGCACATTCACGCTTATAACCGCCATCGTTCTGAACAGCCCAGCTGCCCCAAGTGTGTGCCAATGTCTCGTTTGCGTTACAACGGCAGGATCTGGTGTGTGTGCCGTCCTTGTTGTCAGACCAGTCGCTCCACTCGTGCTCGGTGGTCTTTGCAATCGCTTCGGTCTTAGTGTGACCGCAAACAGTACAGGTAAAGGTCTTTACGCCTTCCTCATAGTGAGTAGAAGGAGTCGTTACAACACCGGCATCGTAAGTGCAATCCTTGGTTTCGTTTGCGTTACAACGACAGGATCTTGTGTGGGTACCGTCACCGTTGGGAGACCAGTCCGTCCACTGGTGTTCGGTTGTTTCGGGAATTTCCTCTGTATAGGAATATCCGCAACCGTCGGTACAGGTAAAGGTCTTAACGCCCTTGGAGGTATGCGTTGCTTCGGTAGTAACCTTACCGTCGTCGAAATTATGAGGAGCAGTCTGGCTTTCGTCGCACACGCAGTAACGGATATGGGTATTTGCTTCATCCAGTTTGTTGATCATCCATTCGCCCCAGGCGTGATCGGTCAGAACAGGAATGTCCTCTGTATAGGTATGACCGCAAACGGTACAGGTATAGGTCTTAATACCCTTTTCGGTATGTGTCGGCTGCTCGGTAACAACGCCGCTGTCATAGGTGCAATCCTTCGTTTCGTTTGCGTTACAACGGCAGGATCTGGTGTGAGTGCCGTCGTTGTTGTCAGACCAGTCGCTCCACTCGTGCTCAGTGGTCTTTGCAATCGCTTCGGTCTTGGTGCCGGAGCAAACAGAGCAGGTATAGGTCTTAACGCCTTCCTCGTAATGGGTGGGCTGTTTGGTTACAACACCGGCATCCCAAGAACAATCCTTCGTCTCGGTTTCATTGCAGATACAGGATCTTGTATGTGTCTTGTCGTCATTGTTATAAGACCAGTCGCTCCACTCGTGTTCTTCCAGAGCGGGCTGAGTGCCAATCTTTACATAACCGCAATCGGTACAGGTGTAGTGGATCTCGCCCGGTGCCAGGTGTGTCGGCCAGTTGATCACAACGCCGTCGTCGAAATTGTGGCCTGCTGTCTGTGTTTCATTGCAACGGCAGGAACGGATGTGGGTAGTCTCATTGTTCTGACCCCAATCGCTCCAGCTATGCACGTGTTCCAACTTATCTACCGGCTCAGTCTTGGTATGACCGCAATCGGAGCAGGTGTAGGTTTTAACGCCTTCTGCATCCTCGGTAGGCTGGGTTGTGATCACACCGTCATCCCACTTGTGGGTATCAGTACGGGTGCCAGAACAAATAGAACAGGTCTTCTTGTGATTGGTATCGCCGTCAGGTGTCCAGTTGCCCCAACTGTGGGGTTCGCTCTCGGCGGCAACACCGCAGTTTCGATTACATGTATGGGAGTGCGTGTCGGTGGTTGCATTTGCACCGTCGTCTTTCCAGTCGCTCCAGTCGTGGCCAAGGTTATCAACAGCTTCGGACTTGGTCTTGCCACAACCTGTGCAGGTATAGACGATCTCTGCACCCTCAGTGCAAGAAGGAGTGCCGTTCTGAACGCCGCTATCCCAGCTGTGATTTTTTGTTTCCGTCTTGCCACACGTTGCATCCTTGCAGGTACGGGTGTGGGTTTCGGTTACTTCATCGTCTACCCAATCACCAAAGTCACAGGTATGAGCAGGTGACACATCGGAGGCATAGAGGTAAATGCTAACCTGTGTGCCGCCATTAAGCTCTATGTACTCATATGTTTCAGGATCCATAACACTGCTGCCGCCCACAAAATCAATGGTGTCGTCAACATCTCTCAAACGAATAGAGTTGTGGAGATTTTCTCTTGCGTTCTGAAGACCTCCAAACATATCGTGAGTAGAATAAATCAGCACAGAACCTTCAGACAATGAAAATGCAGTTGTTTCAAAATCCTCCGGCAATACCGATACTTCCTTTATGACATAGTCCCCTAAATCGTAATCATATTCTTCTACTTCAATCGTCTTATCCTTGATATCATCATAAAAATAGAAACGCCATGTGGTTTGGTCGCCGTACATAGGACGATCTTCCATATACGCACGATTCGTCCAGCAGAAATAGGGTTGCAGCCACAAATTAGGCAACTTCATCATCAGATTGCTCTTAAGTCCCTGACGATAGGCCTCCTGTTCTTCCTCCGTCATATCCGGATTGTACTCCAACTCAAAACCGAGATTCATTTCGATATCTTCATCACTAAGCATTTGAGTCAGTTCAAAGCAAAGAATATGGTCATTGGAAAGATTGATTGTGCCATCTGCATGGGGAGTAACCTCGATAGCTCCCATGATACCGCCTTCATAAGCGTTGGCGCTGTATACATTATCAAACAGACCGCCAAAATCCATGTTGTACCAATAATCATAATAGTCATACCAATCAACAATGCCATCATTATTGACCAGGTCTGTTTCCAGATAGTCCCAAACACCGTTACTATCTTCATCAATTTCAAGACAGTCCGGAGTACCATTGTTATTGTTGTCGATCTCGATAATGTCCTCGTACATATCACCGTTGGCATCGATTCTCTTAGCCAAAGCTTCGGGATCGCCGCCATCAAGGACATAGGTTTTACCACCATATTGGGCAACCAGGATAAAGGACGCATTATCTCCAAGTGCCGAAAGCTGTTCCATAGTGGTAATCTTAGTGTAAACCGGCGTTGCTAAGCCACAGTTGTTGCAACCGTTTGTTCCCCAGTCGTGACCTGTTGCGGCTAAAATGGGTTCAAAATAGCCATCAGGGATGAGATATGCTTTGTGAAGCTGTGTCAATGCAGCATCCTTGAAGTAACGCTCACAGCCATGGCAGAACCAATACTCTGCACAACCCTTGTCCATACAGGTAGGTGCATCGTACGCTGTATGGTCGATCTTGCTCTGATGTCTGCAGGCTCCACTGAAGAGATATCCTTCAACTCCAAAACCTTGTTCTTGCTGTGTTTGCCACGCGTCATATTCCAATGCTTCATCGTTTATTGTGCGCCAGTAAAACTCATATCCACCGTTGCCATCTTCCCGCAAATCCACAGCATAATCTACATAGTAGTTTTTGTAGTTTATAGATCTTCTTGAATATTGATAGAAGGTACCGGAATAGTTATCCGGCGTGGTTTGCCACAGCATTGACGAACCGGATGCATCAGCACTTTGTGCCGTAAAGCGCATAGTTTCGGACAAAATATTGTCATAGCCTTCATCCCACACTCGTGTCATACTGTACCCAAGACAGGCATTGCCGTTAACACGCTTTACCAAATCCATCCGAATAAATGCCACGTTGCCCGGATCAGCCGGTATAGTTACCGATTTGCCATCAGCGGCGACCCAATCCGTCACTTCAACAGCAGCGATTGTGTCAAATGGTTCTTCGGAAACAGACATTTCCTGCATGGCATAATACTTGCCATCTTTCTTGATTACAAACAAATAGTCCTTTCCGAGACCATAGTTGCTGTCAAAGCCGTGCTCATAGGTCTCTAGTGTCAGAGTACTTCCTGACGGCACCGAGTATTCCGTTGTTGTACTGTCCACAGCCGGTGCTATCGGAGTATGCTCTGCCATAACCGTTGTCGGCACCATACCGACCAACATAACGAGGCAAAGCAGAAAACTAACAATTCTATTACTTATTCTCGTGTTCATAAATCAAAATCTCCTTTTTGTTGTTACCTTTTGCGGATATTTACTTCCATTCTGTTCTCTTGTGTGCAAATGTGCATTTACCTCCTTACAAACTGCCGATTAGGGCAGTCACATATTCGCCCGAAACCGTGCCATAGACGAAAGCGTCGATGAGCCTGTTGCTGCGGGCAAGTGCCACTTGGTCAGCCAGCTCGGGTGAGCTGTTTTCATCAACTACATAAACCGCCTTGCAGTCGGGGAGACCTTTTTCGATTGCTTTTACCCGAATATTCCATTCATCGAGGGTGTGGGGAGGTCGCTCCCGCACCTCCGCCAGCAGCACATCTGCCTTTGAGGCGATACATAAATCCTCAATTCCAGAAGGATTGTCCTCGCGATATATTTTGAAATCCGGATTCTTTTTTAGGTACATGACAACACCGCCCGCAAGCAAGGCATTGGGAATGCTGACAATAATCTTTTTCAATCACCCACCCCTCTTTCAATCGATATTTGGTGAATACAATCATCATTAGACCTCTACATATAACAGTATAATAAATAATAAAGATTCCCGCCTCCCCAATATTGGTGAAGCGGGAATATTTATTTATGAATTTTTGCAGAAAAAACCCCCACAATCATAAATTGACTGTGGGGGGCAGTTTGATGTTTACTTTTCTGTATCTTCATCCTCCCGTGAGGTTTCATAAAATTCGGGTATCATATAGTTTTTATGGGATACTTCGGCGATAAAGCGGCTGGGGGTGTCATATCCTGTTTTTACAAGAATGTTCTTTAGATGGGTTCTTACAGAGTCATATTTTATACCCAATATGTCGGCTGTATCTTTTTGGGAACGGCCGTTTACCAATTCACGCAGGACATCCAGTTCTCTTTTTGTGAACTCCGTACTCTTGGCAAGCCCTATTTTGATTACAGGGGCATCGTCGGGATAGACGGATTCTCCTGCCATGGTTTTATCCATGACCGAAAGTAAATCTTCTACGCCTACATCTTTGTACCAAAAGCTTTCACAGCCGGCTTCCCGCGCTTTTCGAATAAAGCTTTCCTCCGGCATGGAAGTAACGATAATGATTTTGATACGGGGAAAATCTTTTTTGATTTTAGCCGCTGCTTCAATGCCGTTTTCGCCATCAAGTGTGTATACATCCATTAAAATCAAGTCAACTTTTCCATTCATACAATGAAGATAGGCATTTCCGGCATCCACAATGGTTCTTTCAACGGAATATCTATTTGATTGTTTGACCGTAATTTCCATCACTTCCCGTGCGGTTCGCTGATCATCTACAATTAATACTCGTGTCATCACAATCCTCCTTTCTCGGTATTTGGATATGCAGTTCCACACCGTCACTGCAGCGGATTTCCATATTTCCGCCTGCCCGTTCAATCCTGCTTCTCAAAGTGGACAGGCCACTTCCTTCAGAAATTGGGGTAATCGGCCTGCTGCCATTATTTTTTATTACTGCATATAATGTATCTTCCTGTACATGCATTTGAACAGTCATCTCATTTGCTCCCGCATGGCGGATGGCGTTGGTCATTGCCTCTCTGATGGCATGTTTCAAGATGGGATATCCTCCTGCATCCTCCTGTGCACCACCTTCAAAGGTGATTGTACAGCCTAAAGCTTCGGCTGCTTCCATCAGTTCTTTCATGGCATAATCGGAGGTCTTTTCTTCCTTCAATGCACTTTCCACAAATTTTACAGCATCCTGCCACTGTTGGAAAAGCTCAGAAATGTCCCTTTCGGGCTGTTTTAGCATAAGATGTCGGCGGGCTGATAGTAGGCACTCTCCCAATTCTTTGTGTATTTTTACTTTAGAGGCGAGGATTTCTTCCTCTTGAGTAATTCGAACAATTTCGCCCATAATGTTTTTAAGCCGCTTATACTGTTGATCCAAGGTATCATTGTTTTTTTCCAGTTCCTCGGTGAGCCTATAAAGTCTTGTGATGTCCGTCGCCGTAGTTTGAATGTAGCTTCTGTTTTGGAGTGTCAGCTCCGTTCTGGAAAATTGCCATATCTTGCCGTCGTTCCAGTGAAAGGTGGGAAAATCTTCGTTATGTAATCGCACAATACCCTTTTGTCCTTCAAACCCCAAAAGCTCCCGCCACATTACTTCTGCATTTCGACAAAATCTCCCTGTTGCTTCTTCTGCCAACTGATACATCCTGCGATTGGTGAGTAAGGGCATACCATTTTCATCAGAAAAGCAAAGACCGCTTGGCAGGTTATCGAGTGCCTCCCTTATGGAAGCCGGGGTGATTTCATTTTTGGCTGTCATCCTTTCCCGGCGAATTACAAAACCACCGTAAAGGACACAAGCAAACAGAAGCAGAATATGAAGGATCCATGGAAGATTGCCGACCCACTGCCCGATTGAGGAAGCCGTCAGACCATTGGAAAGGCGGATTTGTCCATCCATCAGGCAACCTGCAGTTAATCCAACGGTTAGGATTAGAAGTGAAGGAATGGGGCAGTCAAGGGGTCGACGTCTGTTTGTCCATTGGAAAATAACCAAAAATAGTAAACCGGTCAAAACAGCAAGAAACAGGGAAACAATTATGGATCTGCTTATAGGATTGCATTGCAAAAAAGATATCACCGGACCCCACCTCCCTTCGGGAGATGCATTTCGATAGAAAAGATGCCTTCATCCATCGCTTTACAAAGGATGTGACCGCCAGAAGAAGCTAGTTCTTCCTTTTTCCAATTTTCATCCAGCAGAGATACTTGCTCTACGGCGCTTTTTATTTCTATGGACATAATGAAAACTTTCCCTCTATCTGACACTATAACAGACAGGCTATGAAGTCTTGAAAGAGCAGACTCTACGACTGCTTCAAAGAAATCATATAACAACACAGCGCGTTCGGGAGTAATGTCACAGGTGATATCGATAGATAAGGCAGTGGCTACGCCACCAGACTCAAGGGTTTCAAAGGATTCCTTCAGGCAGCGGGCGAGGTCGCCTACGGTTACGTTTTCTTGCCCCACCGCCATCAAGATCAGGTTAACGCGCCGTTTAATATATGCACCCAGCACATTGATGTTCCAAAGAAGCTTATATTTTTTCGGTTCATCAACCTGTGGTGCCAAAGCCAGACATTGTTTAATTTTTTCTACCTGCGGCAAGATTTCCCGTACGATCAAGTCGTACAGGCGGTTTTGCTCATCTACACGTAGTCGCCGCTGCCTGACACTTAACTCGTTTTTCACAAGCTCAACATCATCTATCAGTTCTGTTTTTTTGTTTTCAAGCTCCCCAATGAGCAAGGAAATACGGGATATGTCCTCACGCCAAATGATGTAACCGCCCTGGATAGGGGAAGCGTGAAGCTGGGTGTTTGGGTCGAGCTTTAAAGATCCCGCCTCTTTTAACTCTGCAAATATATGAGGGGCAATGGGTTTGGAAAGCTTTGAATCATAATACACAGTACCGTTTTCGTCCACAATCTGTGCTCCCAGTGAAGAATCGTCAAAAAATCCTTCATGTTTACTATTGGATAGGAGTAGCCCGCTCTGGATACAGCTTTCCCAAATCCCCGCAGTCAAGGTGCAGAGCATAGCTGTAACTTCAATAAAGCCAAATCCGGTTTCGGAACTGTCAATGGCATACAAAACGGTGTAAATAAGCCCTATTTCAATGACTGCCAAGGGCATCCACACCCTTCTTTTTGTATGCGGAATATAACTTTTTTTAAAAAGCAGCCAAATTAAAGCAAGGAAAAAACCTGCAATCCAAAGTACGGCAAGATAATACAGTATATGATGTATATAGTGGGAATCCGCTTTTTCAATTCCTGATGGAAAGCTGAAGGCAAGCTGGTGAAGGTCATTGGTTAATATCCCTAGAATCAGAACTGCCGCAGGAATAAACAGTAGGTGGAACTTCCTGCTGGGCCTCCAGTTTTCTGGTTTCCCTAAACAGAGGGATGCAAAAAAGCTCAGTAGAGGAATGAGAATTAAGGAGATATAGTAGCAGTACCATAGCCACCGATTCACAGGGTCAATATAGTTAAAATGTGGATCTCTTAGGGTCCGGACGAAAATCCAAAACAGCATTAAACCGGCTACCCCCAAAAGATATCCGCGAATGTGAATGTGCATCACACGCCGCCAAATAGACATACTCCAAACGGACAACATGCTGATATAGATGGTGAAGACCAATAGAGTAAAAACAACATTGATAAGATAATTCTCACTATTTACTATCACCAGGCGGAGTAAGCCGGCTAAGAGCAGCAGAAAAACAACCAGGGCTGTCATGCTGATTGTTTTTTTGTTTAGTTTCGTCATCGCGTCACCTCCTTTACTCATTTCCCGCCTTTATTTCATTGCCATCAGGAAGAATGAATGCTTGTTCAAATTTTACATCCATAACCTCTGCAATAGCCTTTAGCTCTTCCAATGTAATCGTCTCACGTTTCAGCTTTTTACCAAAGTTCTGTGGTGACTGACCTAACCGTCTTGCCAACTCCGAAACGCTGATATTCATTTGTTCACATAACTGCCGTATCATATCCGAAGTTTTCATTGTGCTACCTCCACAGATCAATACAACCATTATAAACCATTTGGTTTCAATTAACAAGAAGAACATATCCCAGTCTTAACCACAACAAATCACCTGCTACTCATTTGAAAAAAGTTTCTTTAACACCCCTTACTTTTGCCTGATTTTTGTCCTGATTAGTAAGACGAGTTTAGCGTCATGTGATTTGTTGTTCCTTGACAATTAAATATACGGTATTTTGAGTACGAATCCTATGTGGCTGAAAAGCGAAGCAGCATAATGGGCAGCGCCATGATCACTGCTGTAATGCTATTGAATATAGATGTAATTTGCACTGGTAACAGAGCATACACAGTAAGAGCGATAAATGCAACCATTAGACCAATTGGTAGCTCAATTGGTGCGATAACACACATAAGGGATAATGATACTTTCTCACGACCTCCCACAGACTTGAGGGGGAGTTCCTGTAGTATGCGTAGCCTCTTGAAGGGACAAGGCTATCGGTATTATGGGGCTATGATGCCAAGCCAAAGGCAGCTCAAAATATCCCCTTGTCAGGGTGCGTGGCAAATATGACACATAAAGAATACTAAGGCATACCATATTTTTGCATAACTCAATTTGTGGTATGCCTAATTGATACAGCGACAAACTTTTCATAATGAGAATAAATGCTTATAATTAATATAAGCAATACACTTGGAGGTGATTGCAATGGAAAATATCAAAAGTTTATCCGAAACTACAGTCAAAACTACTCCACCCGATGACAAGTATGCAAACTCTAAATCATTTCAGGATTTTATAAATGTACTTTCTCAGATTGTAGAAAAACATGGTGCTGAAGTGTTAAACGAAATAGACGGCGTTGAGTAAGGACTATATTAATATATCGATGTTTTCCAATAATTTATTGGAGGTATGACTATGAATAGGAGTGG
>Ga0265294_10009291_pt1 | contig 11354 bp, 9 predicted proteins | sample MunlanPumphouse3_FD_192504 | JGI IMG/M metagenome (GOLD analysis project Ga0265294, IMG submission 192504) | Groundwater microbial communities from a municipal landfill in Southern Ontario, Canada - Pumphouse #3 | ecosystem: Environmental > Aquatic > Deep subsurface > Groundwater | place...
CAAGATACCTCCCACACTTCCCATCTCATTTATCCCATTCTCTCCCAAATGAGGTTCTAACCATCCCCCAGCTAACGTAAAGAACCCCTGATATATAAGAATTGTCACAGCACTAAACAACACTCCGGGCCCGTAGGCAGCAGCAAAAACAATTGCCATGCAGCCATCCATGATGGATTTCACAAAAATCAGTTGATAATCACCAACAGTTCCTGCCTGAATAGAACCCACAATAGACATTGCCCCAGTACAAAACAACAAAGAAGCATTAAGAAATCCCTGTGCAAAAGTTACTCCATCTCCTTTTTTATCAGTCTTCTTCTGCAACCAGTTCCCTAAAGACAATACATGTTCTTCAATATGCAATGCATACCCAACAAGACCACCAACAATCACAGAAAAAATCATTACAAGATACGAACCTGTCTTCAAGGCCATACTGATACCAATAATACAAGTGACTAGTCCTGCACTAGTCATAACGACTTCATTAAACGATTCCTTGATATATTTCTTTAGTATCAGACCGACAATGGCTCCAACAACAACAGCAAGACAATTAACATATGTTGCAAACATGATGGATAAGGAATACCAAAACCACAAGTTCTGGTCAACCTCTTCCCATATTGTAAAAGTCTTGTATGATGCAAAGTATGCAAAATATTATCTTGGCAGCAGGACTTGGAACACGAAGCAATGGTGAAAAGCTTTTTTTCCCATGGAAAGGGAAAACCATTATCGAGCAAGTGGTTGAACAATCGTTACAAGCAAATTTGGATACAATTGTCGTTACTGGTTTCCAAAAAGAACGAGTTGAGCTTGCATTAAGAAAACTTAAATGTGATTATCTTCATTTTGTATTCAATGAGCATTACCTTGAAGGCCAATTCACCTCAACTCAATGCGGAGCAGCCCATTTAGCTTTGAGTGAAAACTTTTATATCACCGTAGGGGATCTTCCCTTGATTGAAGCCAAACATTATCAAATACTGGCCCATCAACTGGGAACCTATGATGGAGTACGCCCTCGTTGTCAAGGAAAACCAGGGCACCCTGTATTGCTGACTCCCCTAATCCGACCATTCATATTGCAGGCAGAAAAAACACAAACCATGAAGCAACTACTACAACAATTCAATATAAAAGCCTATGCTACCAATGACAGTGCATATATTACTGACATCGATACGGCACAGGCCTTAGAAGAAATTATCAAGAAATAACCAACTTGCCGTTGGAAACAGAAAGAGCAATCGTACTCCCTTCAACAAACTTTCCCTCAAGCAAACCACTTGCTAAAGGATCTTCAATCAAACGTTGAATTGCCCGTTTGATTGGTCTTGCTCCAAAGTCAGGCTCGTAACCAGCATCAAAAACCATATCCACCACCTTTTGATCCCATTTTAGCCTATAACCCTTGGATGCAATACGTTTAGACAAAGCTGCAAGTTGCAAGGTGACGATCTTTTTCACCTGCTCAACACCAAGACTCTTGAATACCACTATCTCATCAATTCTGTTAATGAATTCAGGCTTAAAATAATGATGAATGATATCTAATACCTGTTTTGCTCCTTCCTCATAACTTTTTGATCCCAAAAGTTGGACACTCCCAAGATTACTTGTCAAGATGACCACTGTATTGGTGAAATCAACAACACGCCCCTGACCGTCAGTCAGACGCCCATCATCCAAAAGCTGTAACAACACATTGAAAACATCGGGATGAGCTTTCTCAATCTCATCAAACAAAATCACTGAATAAGGCCGACGCCGAACTACTTCCGTCAATTGTCCACCTTGATCATATCCGATATACCCCGGAGGCGCTCCAATGAGACGGCTGACAGATTCTTTCTCCATATATTCGCTCATATCGATACGAGTCAAAGCCTTCTCATCATCAAATAAGAAAGAAGCCAACACCTTGGCCAGCAAAGTCTTACCTACTCCTGTAGGCCCAGCAAACAGGAAAGAACCAAGAGGTCTATGCTCATCACCGATACCAGCCTTGTTACGACGAATGGCATTGGCCACAGCGGTGATTGCTTCTTCCTGACCAATCACCTGCTCGGAAAGCGTCCTTTCCAAAGAAAGGTATTTCTGCACCTCGCTGCTTTTCATCTTTGCAACCGGCACGCCAGTCCAAGAGCTGACAATACGAGCAATATCATCCTCACTTACCTCTTCTCTCAGTAATTGTCGGCCATCTTTTTGTACATTGGACAAGCTTTCGCTTTGATTTTGTATCTCCTTGAGTAAGGAAGGAATTTGTCCATGTTGAATCATAGCCGCCTTAGTCAAATCGCCTGAGTGCTCAGCTTGCTGCTCCTCGATTTTCAATTGCTCAAGCTTTGTCTTCTTTTCCTTGATGCTAAAAATGGCAGAACGCTCATTCTCCCATTGCAACTTCATCGCATCACCTTTAGTCTGAAGTTCCGAAAGCTCAGCTTTAATTTTATCCAAACGGGCAATACTAGCCTGGTCGGTTTCTCTTTCAAGCGCTTTTTGCTCGATGTTTAGTTGCAGAATCTTTCTCTGAATCTTATCCAATTCCTCAGGTTGACTCTCAATCTCCATCTTCAACTGACTGGCAGCCTCATCAACCAAGTCGATAGCTTTATCAGGCAAGAATCGGTTGGTGATATACCTATTTGAAAGTGTTGCAGCCGCAATCAAGGCCTCATCCTTGATCCTGACTCCATGATGTATCTCATATTTTTCTTTCAGCCCCCGCAAAATAGCAATGGTGTCCTCAACAGAAGGTTCCTTTGTATATACAGGTTGAAAACGACGCTCCAAAGCCTTATCAGTCTCAATGTGCTTACGATACTCATCAAGCGTTGTTGCACCAATGGTATGAAGCTCCCCTCTGGCTAAAGCAGGTTTGATAAGATTAGAGGCATCAGTCGAACCTTCACTTGCCCCAGCACCTACAATGGTATGTAGCTCATCAATAAACAGAATTATCCGACCCTCACTTGAGACGACTTCATTGATTACAGCCTTAAGCCGTTCCTCGAACTCCCCACGGAACTTTGCCCCGGCAACAAGAGATCCCACATCCAAAGAAAGAATCCTTTTGTTTCTTAAGGATTCAGGGACATCACCACTGTTGATACGCTGAGCCAGCCCTTCTACTATGGCCGTCTTTCCCACACCTGGCTCTCCAATAAGTACAGGATTGTTCTTCGTCCTTCGGGAAAGCACCTGCATAACACGACGAATTTCCTCATCACGTCCGATGACAGGATCAAGTTTGCCATTCCGTGCCAAGGCGGTCATATCCTTGCAATACTTCTCCAAACTCTGATAACGACTCTCCGGATCCTCATTATTGATCGTCTGATTCCCTCTGATAGCTTGAAGGGCTTGCATCACAGAATCTTTAGTAACACCCAAGCCTTCCAAAGCACGAGAAGCTGAACAATCATCATTTAAGACAGCAAGAAGCAGATGCTCCGCTGACAAATACTCATCTTTAAAATCAGACGCTATCTTTTGTGCAGCATATATCTCATTCCCCAAACTTCCTGATAAGGAACGCTGGGTATTGCCCCCATAGGCTTTGGGCAACTTATCCACCAGAGATTTGAAAGTTTGCTGGGCTTGCGAAGAAGGCACCCCAATTTTTTCAAACAATGGAGCAAGCAGCCCTTCTTTTTGCTGAAGTAATGCCAATAAAAGATGCTCTGTGGTTATTTCCGCATTGCCATTCTCATTGGCAAGAGAATCCGCATCACCAAACGCCTGACGCAGTTTAATTGTCATTTTTTCAAAATCCATAACTTTACCTCCTCATGATAAAGGGGCACCTTGTACATGTGAAAATATAGTAAGAAAAGCAAGAAACGGCTACTAGCGAATCACCACAGCCGTGGAACGAGGATGGGTCTTAAAGAACTCAAGGTAGTTTGCCACCAATTGTTTGTCCTCATCTAAATCCTTCACCTCAAAGAAAGCAACCTGGAGACAACTGGACTCAAGAAGCAATAAAAGATGCTCGGAGACCTTATCGACATTGCATTCAATTACATCATTGTTCTTGATGCCCATATGAAGCAATCTCTTAAAAAGAATAGTCAACTTGGCAGTACGTTTAAGCACGATGCTATTGAAATCCTTCCCTTCCCTGCGCATCTGTAACATCACATCCATCAAGTTAACCAACTCACCCTCAGAAGCCTTGGCGGCATCAATGATATCGTTACAAATATAAGTAATTCTATCGATGCAATTCACATTAGTCGACCAGGCATAGGTTGCATATTTATTGAACATGCGCCCGGTGACCAATTTTACCGCATAATAGTATATCTGTTCCTTATCAGCGAAATACTGGTAGATGGTCGGTCTCGAAATACCACATTCAGAGGCAATCAGGCTGAGGTTGGAATCCTTGTACCCCTCTCGGGCAAAAACTTTCAGGGCTGTCTGAAGAATTTTCTCTTTACGTTCCTCATGGTCAATTTTCTTAGGCATTCCTTTTTCCTCAATACAAGTCAACGGGTATATTACACTATACCATCACCATGTAAAAAAAACTATACCGTTTTATCCGCAAGTACCAGGATATATGTTATTTCTCCATTGTTTTTCCAATAACATTGCTTTTCATCGCGGGTATTCTTCCCTATAACCTTATAAAAAACAAAGGAACCGATGCCATGAATTCCAAGACATCAGTTCCTGATATATTTTCAACTTCATCCTTATTCAAACAGAAAAGAAAACAAAAAGCGATAAACGTGAAATCATTTATCCCTGTATAGCTTGTCACTCATGGTCGCTACCATTACAGCCTTGATGGTATGCATGCGGTTCTCCGCCTCATCGAACACCACAGAATGAGAGCTACGGAACACCTCATCGGTCACTTCCAATTCCTTCAGTCCATACTGCTCGTAAATCTGTCTACCGATAACAGTATTCAGATCATGAAAAGCAGGAAGACAATGCTCAAACAAAACATTAGCATTGCCACTCGCCTTGAGAAGATCCATCGTCACCTGATAAGGCTTGAGAAGCTTGATGCGCTCCTCGGTCTTTGCCTCCTCTCCCATTGACACCCATACATCAGTATAAACGACATCAGCACCTTTGACCGCCTCATACGGATCACTGCACACCTTGATATCGCTTCCAGTACTTTTTGCCACAGCTTTCATCTCTTCAAGCAAAGCAGAAGAAGGATATAGTTCGCTTGGAGTACCAATGCTGTACTCCATTCCCACCTTGGCAGCCCCAATCATCAAGGCATTGGACACATTGTTCCGTCCATCACCGATGTAGGCCAATTTCATTTGATTCAAAGGCTTGCCTGTATATTCCATGGCAGTAAGAAAATCAGCTAGCACTTGAGTTGGATGATCCTCATCAGTAAGACCATTCCATACAGGGACGCCGCTATATGCATACAAATCCTTGACCAGCGCCATGGAAAAGCCTCTATACTCAATGCCATCATACATTCTGCCAAGTACCTTTGCAGTATCCTCGATGGACTCTTTCTTTCCCATCTGGCTATTAGTAAGGAAGGTGACCTGAGCACCCTCGTCAAAAGCGGCAACTTCAAAGGAACAACGGGTACGGGTGGAGGTTTTATCAAAAATGATTACTATGTTTTTCCCTTCCAGAAGATGACCAGAAAGACAAGAGTCACAAGGTCGCCCTTTCTTTTTAGCTTTAAGGTCTTGAGATAGTTTTAACAAAAAAAGAATCTCCTCAGTTGAATAATCCTTCAATGTTAAAAAACTTCTTCCTTTCAAATACTGTTTCTTCTCACAATCCATGACTAAACCTCCAAACTAATAATGCGTATTATTACATTTTTATGCATTATTTGTCCAGAGTTTTGTAAAAATATGCAATAATTCGTTCACTTACTGCATATTTTCTGACAATACTTCAACCTCTTTCTCAACATCAAGAGACTGAACATCCTTCAGTTTTTTGCTCATGATTGCTGTCCTTTTGTTTACATCCGCCAAGGAAGAAGAAGCCTGCTCCAACTTTTGCTGAGTATGCATCAAAGCATCGCTGAACTTGGAAAACTCGGTCTTGACCATCGACAGAATGGTCCAGACTTCACTTGATCGTTTCTCAATGGCCAAAGTCTCAAACCCCATCTGAAGACTGTTGAGTATAGCCGCCAGAGTGGTAGGACCTGAAAGTATCACCTTAAACTGTTTCTGCAAGCTGTCAGCAAGGCCAGGAATACGAAGAGCCTCCGCATACAAGCCTTCAGCAGGCAAGAAGAGCAGGGCAAATTCCGTGGTATTGGGAGGATCGATATATTTTTCGTTGATATCCTTGGCTTCTTCAAGAAGTCTTCGTCTTATCGCCTCCATTGAGACCCTGACCGCCTCCTTATCCGCACGGTCCTGGGCATCAAGTAAACGTTCATAGTCCTCCTTGGGAAACTTACAATCAATCGGAAGATACACCGCTCCATCCTCTGATCCTGGCAACTTCACCGCGAACTCGACTCTTTGCTGGCTCCCTTTCTTACAAATCACATTGGTATCATACTGGTCTCTTGTAAGAATATCATCCAGAATATTCTTTGCTTGAATCTCCCCCATTATCCCTCTACTTTTGATATTTCCCAATATTCTCTTCAGGTCATTCACTCCATTGGCCAATTCCTGCATCTCACCAAGACCCTTGTGCACCGCATTGAGTTGCTGTGACACCACCTGGAAGGATTGAGAAAGGCTGGTGCTCAATCTGGAATCCACGCTTTGGCGGATCAATTCCAACTTGGCATCGTTATCACTTCGAATCTTATCAAGGGAGGAGGCGACTTGCTTATCCAGTATTCCTACACTCTGATTTACCGAAGTGCGAAACTGTTCCAACATGTTCAACATCTCTGTACGGTTGACACTGTTGTCTCTGGTCAGTTGATCCAAAGATGCCTTGAGGTAAGGATCCTCTGATCTCTTCCGAAAAAGAAGAATCACCAAAAAGACAATTGCCAACACAAGAACCACCACTATTATTCCCATTGCTCCGCCTCTTTCCCAGGATAACAGAAACAGTTCCTTTAGAAAAGGAAAACACTATACAAAAGGAGACCATCAGAAATGGTCTCCTTCTTCATAAACAAATCGGTTGTTTCTTACTAATCAAGGAACAAGGACAACCTCTCCGTTAGGATATCTCTTAGCAACATAATCCTTGATCTTCTGGCTCTTCAGAGCTTTGACCAAGGCGACGATGCCAGGATTATTCTCATTACCTTTCTTGACAGCGATAACATTCACGTAGGGGCTGTCCGCACCCTCGACAAACAACCCATCCCTTGTCGCTACAAGACCCGCAGGAATAGCATAATTGCCGTTGATGATGGCAGCATCCACATCAGAAAGCACACGGGGAAGAGAAGCAGCTTCAATCTCATTGAATTTCAAAGATTTTGGATTGTCTTTGATATCCAAAGGAGTAGCTTCTAGACCCACTCCAGCCTTGAGAGTAAGCAATCCGGCACTTTGGAGCAAAAGCAGAGCACGACCTTCGTTGGTCGGGTCATTGGGGATTGCCACAGAAGCATTATTAGGGAGCTCAGCGATGCTCTTGTATTTCTTGGAATACAGGGCGAATGGTTCCACATGGATGCCCCCGGCATTTGCAAGATGGAACCCCTTTTCCTTGTTAAAGGATTCAAGATACGGAATATGTTGGAAGTAATTGGCGTCAATCTCACCACTTTCCAGTGCTTCATTCGGGGTCACATAATCAGTGAACTCAATGACCTTCAAGGTAATACCTTGTTTTGCCAAATCATCTACAACAAGATTAAGCAACACCGCATGTGGTTCGGGAGTCGCACCAACCTTCAACACCACATTGGAGGAAGTGCTTTCCTTTGAACCCTGGGCAAATAAGGCAGAGGTCAAGGCCAATAATACCACTAATACTGATACAAGAATCTTTCTCATACTATTTTCTCCTATAGATAAATTCACAGAGAATGCTCTATGAGCATCGTAAGTTACAAGATAAATTGGTTGTGTTATTGAATTATGAATATATTATGCCCGGCAGGGCATCATCATGAGAGACATCATGGAAATGGTACAGATACTCATCTTATTCATGACTCTCTCCTTGGTTTGATGGCCTGAAGATAAAACATTTTGAAAATAATTTCAAGTATGGCATTCCCAAGGAATGGATTTTCATGCAGGAAATATGCAAAAAACAAGTAAAAAGAACAAATATTTATCTTTTGGACATGAGTTTGGCACTGATCTTGTTCCCTGTCACCTGGATTATTTCGACAAGGACAAGGATGACCACCACGGAAACAAACATGACATCACCGCGAAAACGTTGATACCCATATCTGATAGCCAAATCCCCCAGACCTCCACCGCCGATGGCTCCTGCCATGGCCGAGTAACCAATCAGATTGATGATAGTCAAGGTCACGCCACTCACCAAGGAAGGCAGAGCTTCAGGGATGAGCACTTTAAACACTATCTGGGAATTGGTTGATCCCATAGCTCTGGCGGCTTGAACCACACCGGGATTGACTTCCTTCAATGAGGTCTCTATGACCCTTGCCACAAAAGGAGCCGCAGCTATGGAAAGAGGCACAATGGTTGCCGCAGTACCAATACTGGTTCCAAGAATCAGGCGAGACAAAGGAAAAAGCAAAATCATCAAGATAATAAAAGGAAAAGAGCGCAACACATTCACAATCCGTCCCAAAATATTGTTCACTACAAGATGAGGGATGATGCCTCCTTGTTCCATAGGACTGGTGATAGTCAGGAAAATTCCTAAAGGCAACCCAATAACCAAGGAGAACAAGGTGGAAAAAAACACCATGGACAAAGTTTGTCCTGTTGCATTCAATACAAGAATCCAAAGCGTGCTCATTTTTGCACCTCCTCAACGATGACTCCCTGATTCTTCAATTCCGCAATTACCTGAGGCAATAGGCTGGATGAGGGACAGAGGATATCGACAATCATGGTACCAATCTCCTTATCCCCGACCGTCTGGACACCTCCTGCCCTTAGATTGAAGTCAACCCCAAAGGTCCTGCTGATACGAGAAAGAACTGGTTCGTCGGTCGCATTATCCGGAAAGCGCAAAACATAAGACCCCTCTTTATGGGACCACTGGTATACTTTGTTCTTCTTGCCCTCATCGACTCCTACCAAGCGACTGAGAAAATCCTTGGTCACAGGATTCTGAGGATGACTGAAGATGTCACTGACAAACCCCTCTTCCACAACTTTTCCTTCATCAAGGACAGCCACAGAGGAACAGGCATCACGGACAACTTCCATCTGGTGGGTAATCATCACCACTGTCAGACTCATTTTTTTCTGGATCTCCTTAATCAGGTCCAAAATGGCACTGGTAGTCTGGGGATCCAAAGCACTGGTCGCCTCATCGCAAAAAAGGATATCAGGCTTGCACGAGAGCGCACGGGCGATGGCCACCCGTTGTTTTTGCCCCCCACTAAGAGTGCTGATAGGAGCTTCCTCTCTTCCTTCGAGGCCTACAACCCGTAAAAGTTCGGAAACTCTTTTTTTTATCTCCTCATGAGAATATCCATTAATCTCCATGGGATAGGCTATGTTCTGTGCACAGTTTCGACTCGAAAAAAGATTGAAGTTCTGGAAAATCATCCCTAAATGCCGGCGCCGTAGAAGCAAATCCTGATTATTCAAGTTATCAACCCTGTTGCCGTCGTAATAGATTTCTCCGTCATCAGGCTTTTCCAGCAAGGAAATCAAACGCACCAGAGTTGATTTTCCTGCACCGCTACGTCCAATTATCCCATAGATGGTGTTGGAGGGAATTGATAAACTCACATCATTCACCGCATGCAACTGAGCATAAGAACGTTTCAGGTTTTTTAATGTGATTTGCATAAGCCCCCCAAAAAGAGATATCAATCAACCCATCATAGCCAAAAGCAAGAGCTTGCTCAATATGAAGCAATTACGTTCCATAAACCGGCTATGGCTACAAAAATATATACCATTTTTCTCAAAATCGGGGTTTCCAATCTCACAAAAATCCACTGGCCAAGGAAAGTTCCACAAAGAATGGCGACCCATCCAATCAGGACAAGAGACCAGGGACCTGAACTCATGGAACCTTTTGCAATCCTAACGGTAATGCTCTGCAGGTTTGAGAAAAAGAAAAAAGCCTGTAAGGTACCCATATATTCTTCTTTTCCCTTCAACGAGCTCATAAAGTAAAGGGCCGTAGGGGGCGCACTTATTCCAAACATGCCATTGCAGACGCCACTCGCCATCCCGACGAGGAGACCATTCCGTAAGGAAGGCTTAATCCGCAATTCGGAAGGAAAAACAAGAAAGAAAACAGCCAAAGCGATGAGAAAGAAACCAAGAATACGGGTCATGATAACCGACTGGATGCTCAGACTGAGCAAGGTGGCGAAGACACCAACGAAGAGAGAAAGAAACAGCACAGGGAACAATACTCTCCATTGAATGCTGTTACGATAACGAAACATCAGATAGGAGGTGCTAGCTAAAGCGATAAGGTGACAAAGGGTCACACTTGTACTGAAAGAGAACCAATGTGGGAAAAAAATCAACATGACAATGGGGGCGCCAAACCCGGTTGTGGCTTGAATAAGGGCCCCAAGGATTACAACGAGAACCAGGGAAAGAATAAGATCCATATAAAGATGATACGGCTTCCTCTGCAAACAGTAAAGAAAAGATGGCAAGTCTTTCCTCTCTTTCTCGCATTCCAGGCTCCCCTCACTTACCTCAAACCTTCACAGATACAGATTAGTACACGACAAAGCTGTGGGCTGTCACCACGTCAAGCCAGGTATCGCTTATCAATCGGTCAGTGAAAGCATCAACCGCCTTCATGCCAGGATAGAACGACATCTGGTACGCTTTTTTCCAATCCTTGAAAGTCACTTCATACGTGAATGACTGAGGCAAGATAACTTTGCGGGTATCGAAGGGACCGCATAATGCCTGTACCACGCCACTATGGATGGAAGAACGCACCGTAGAGACAGGGACACAGAATGTAGAAGAACCCACCCCTCGCTTGGTCACCACCGTGGTGATACCGGGCACGAGGTCTTTTGCAAGAGTACAAATACGCTCATCGCCGGAGATGAAGAGCACGGGAACATCGAGCGAGGCTGCGGTGTAACTGTTGAGCAGGAACTCACTCATGGAGGATCCGTTGAGCCGGAGGTAAAGGCTATTGCCCGTCGATGTGTGGCTCAAGGTGAAGTTTGGATCCCCTGCAGGAGCATGATAGCCAATATACAACACCCCATCGAACGAATCATCGAGGCCCCACATCATGTTGTATGGATGACCGCTTTT
>Ga0265294_10009292_pt1 | contig 11353 bp, 8 predicted proteins | sample MunlanPumphouse3_FD_192504 | JGI IMG/M metagenome (GOLD analysis project Ga0265294, IMG submission 192504) | Groundwater microbial communities from a municipal landfill in Southern Ontario, Canada - Pumphouse #3 | ecosystem: Environmental > Aquatic > Deep subsurface > Groundwater | place...
CGTGGTGGGCCCCGAGGATCCTCTAGTGGAGGGGGTGTATGATTTTTTCCGTGACGATGAGGATATCTGTCACATCGCGGTTATCGGTCCCTCAAAGAAAGGAGCCCAGCTGGAAGGTAGCAAGGATTTTGCTAAAGGATTTATGATGCGTCATCAGATACCCACAGCACGTTATCAGACGGTGACCCTGGAGAGTATTCATGATGGGAATGCATTTCTGGAATCACTCTCTTCACCCTATGTGTTGAAGGCTGACGGTCTGGCTGCCGGGAAAGGGGTGCTGATTGTAGAGGATCTGAATGAAGCGAAACGGTTGCTTTGGGAGATGCTCAACGGTAAATTCGGCAAAGCCAGCGACAAGGTCGTGATTGAAGAGTTTCTCTCCGGTATTGAGTGTTCTGTTTTTGTGCTGACCGATGGGAACTCCTATAAGATCCTGCCGGTGGCCAAGGATTATAAGCGGATTGGCGAAGGGGATACCGGACTGAACACCGGTGGTATGGGTGCCGTGTCGCCTGTCCCTTTTGCCGACGAACTGTTTATGGAGAAGGTGCGTACCCGTATTGTGGAGCCTACCATAGAGGGGTTGAGGGGTGAGAGGATTGAATACAAAGGGTTCATCTTCCTGGGGCTGATCAATGTGGACGGGGAGCCGAAAATGATTGAGTATAACGTCAGAATGGGAGATCCGGAGACGGAGGTGGTGATGCCCCTTATCAAGTCGGATCTGCTTGAACTCTTTATCGGGGTCACTACGGAGACTCTCGACCGGAAAAAACTGGAAATCGACGACCGGGCAGCTGTCACGGTAGTCATGGTATCGGGCGGTTATCCGGGCTCATACGAAAAGGGTAAAGAGATTCTGGGACTGGAAAATGTGACCGACAGTATCCTTTTCCATGCCGGTACCCGGATGCTGGATAACAAGGTGGTCACTGATGGTGGCCGTGTACTGGCTGTCACCTCCTATGGATACAACCTGGAGGAGGCACTTGAACGTTCTTACTGTACCATTACCCGGATCTGTTTTGATCAATGTGCCTTCCGCGGAGATATTGGTTTTGACCTGCGTAAGGGGTAACCTGTTTCGTCTGTTCCGAAATGTCTTCGCATCTACAAGTCTTCCGCAGAACCGTTGTTGAGGGACGTTTCGTGACGTTCCCCGCCGCATCGGTGATCATTGGCATGCGGTTCCTGCTTTTTCAGCAAACGGAAGTTCTTGTACCGGCCTCACCCGGTGGAAGCCATTTATGGAAATTTCTATCTCCTCTGTTTGCTGTTCCTCTGAACTCGCTGGTTGCTTCCACCCTCGCCGTGTTGCTGATTGCGACGCTGATTCGTGCCATTAACAACCGTTTTGCGCTGATCCGCACCCGCTCAAACCTGCCGTTCATTGCTCCGCTGTTGCTATTGAGTCTTCATCCCCGGTTTCTGGTGATGACACCCGCTCTGGCAGCTGTGATCATTGTGCTGCTGGCGTTTTTCCCATTGTTGCAATCCTATCAGAAACCGGAAGCTTATCTCTGTTCATTCCGGTCGGGAATATTGATTGCCGTGGCTTCTCTCTTTCACATAGGAGCACTCGCACTCGTACCCTTCTGGTGGAGAGGTGAACGCTCTATGCGTGGTCCACAGCTGCGGGCATTTTCTTCTTTTCTTTTTGGCATCCTGCTGGTCGGTTTCTCGCTCTTTTCCTCCTATTTTCTGCTGGGAGATATTTCTGGTTTCCTCTATCCGTTTCACTTCTATACCACCCTCTCATTGCCGGCCATACCTGATTACTCCTTGGCTGAATGGGTTGCCCTGCTTCTTGTCACTCTTTTCTTTGTCTCGAACATGATGCTCAGCACCCGTGTCTACTCCCGTGACAAGGTGCTTACCCTTACACTGATGCGATTTGTGGTTTATCTGGTGGTTTTTCTCCTCCTGCTCCAGGTTATATACTGGAGTCGGACACTCTTTTTTCTGACCCTCGCCATCACATTGGTCTCATACCTGAATGCCTACTTTTACACCCGTACCACTGCGCGGAGTGGTGTCTGGCTGGCATATCTGAACCTGGGACTGATGCTGCTGTTCTATCTTTTCCATTTTTCCCCTTTCCGTCAGCTCCTTGACTGAAACATTTTGGCTCTTCCGGCTGTTTATTAGATATGTAGAAGAACCAAGTACCCTTACGGTGTACCTGTTCCAAAATTGATTGCGTCAAGAACAAAATGAAGGAGGAGTCCATTATGAAGAAAATGATATGCTTTGGATTCAGTCTCTGCCCTTTCCTGCTCCTACTCTGGGGGTGCGGCAGTGCCCGGACAGCCGCGGAGAAGGAAAAGTTGGCATGGGAGGTGCGTGAGGCAGTGGAAGGGGCATCATTCACATTTGATGCCACCTACGTCTATCCTACCAGTTACAAACCATTATATCTCTCACCCTATTATGATGTAGTGGTTACTCCCGATACGATCAAGGCCTATCTTCCCTACTATGGTCGTGCCTATCGTGCGCCGATGGATCCCAGGGAGGGGGGATTTCAGTTTACCAGCTCCGACTTTACCTACCGGTATGCTCCCGGCAGCCACAAGGGTAGCTGGATGGTAAAGATGACAATACTGGATCTGGACCGACCGGTGACCTTCAGCTTCGACATCTGGGAGAATGGTTCGTCCCGACTGATGGTGAATGATTTCAACAGGCAACCGATCTGGTTCCAGGGGGATATCAGCAGGAAAACAGCAAAGTGATGCAATTCCCATCATAGACCGAAGGTCACGCTGAGATGGCGGTCACTCCTGATATAGGTGGTTACTGCTTCATAGGTGAGTGAGGTCGTTCCATCGGCAACTGAGATGAGCTGTGAGGACCGGGGGTGCAGGACAATACGCCCTGTTCCGCTTCCTTCTCTTAATTCCAGTTCGAAATAGAGATCACTGTGGTTGGTGATCTGATGATAATGAGTGGCCTTCCCGTTTGGCCTCACCTCTGTATAATGGGAGGGGGCGAGTTCCACTGCAGCGTCAAACAGGGAGCGTACATGCTCCTCTTTACCCAACAGGTACTTGCCAGCCCAGGCGACTGTCCTTCCGCTTTCCAACGCTTCGCGCAGCGACTCCGGGGTACGCTCCTTTGCCAAGACAAGCGTCATGGTGCGGTGTACCTCCCGTTTATTCAGGTCATATTCGTATGCCACCAGGTTGTGGATGTCCGATGAACCCATTACGGTGAGCCCCTTGTCGATACACCAGTCGAGTGCTTTCAGGTGAACCCCGAAGCCGTTGACCACCTCAATGCCGTGGAGTGCTTTATTGACATAGAGATCCTCAATAAAGTCGAGCCACTCATATGATCCCTCAATACCGGGTTGCCATCCGGGATGGTTCCAGAAAATGAAGGCATTCTGTTCCGCAGCCTTCATCACTGCTTCCCGATCGAATTGGTTATCGGCTCTTTCGGCGATAAATCCGGAGGCATCCTCTATAAAGATTGCATTGAAATGGCCGGGAGGCGTTAATCGTGTGATCTCAGATCCTTTCACCAGGATGAGATTTTGCTTTTTGGCCAGATCCTGCAGCAGCTCATATCCTCTGTTGTGATCGACCTTCACGTCCTCTTTAAAAGGGTGGTATTCGATATGGTCGGTAATGGCATAAGCGTCCAGCCCCTCTTCCCATACTTCCTGGTTACGGATAGTAGGCCACACGCGGCCATCTGAAAAAACGGTATGCGTATGAAAATCACATTTCAATACCCTGTAGGCGTTGACATCCGGAACAACCAGGCTTTCTCGAAACTGGGAACGACGTTGCTCGTTAAGGTATTTCATCCCTTCAACTTCTCTCTTCTGACCGAAGGCAAGCGTTGCAGGTATCAGCAATGTCAACAGCAATAATTTTTTCTTTTTCATGATTCTGATAGATTTCTCGTTGCAAAAGATATTTGGTTTCTGTTATGTCATAGCAATTAAAGCATATCCGCAAGCGACACGGGAAGATAGAAGGTTTCGTTTTTGTCGATGTATACAACCACAGACCCGATGTCGAAGGGTTTGCCGTTCTTTTTTGCCACAGAGGAGAATGCAGGTATCTCCAAGCGGTTCCTCCCCTTTTTCACCATCAGCACAGGAATGTCGGGGTTGTCCCTGTTAATGGAGCAGTTCATCCCCTTAAACACCTCATTGTGCTTTACAAAGATGCGATCGGACAACTCCTCCAGGGAGCTTTCGAGACCGCTTACCTTTTGCAGGTATTGGTTGATTTCGATGCTTCGCATATTGCCGCGCGGCACATCTCCCTGAGGGTGGTAGGCGGCCATCAGCACCTCTTCTCCGGTGTGGCTGCCTGAGGTGAAGCCGAAGCAGGAACGGGCGTTCATGATCTTTACGATATTGTGTGCCAGGTTCTCGCTGGTTCCCACCTGGGTATAGTCGCTCTCCTTGTAATTTTTTGAGGAATGGAGCATTGCCAGCTCTTCATCGGTGATATCAATGCCTGTATATTGTTTGAAGACAGTTTTGAACGCTTCGGGTTTGGTTTCGATCAGGATTGATTCCAGTCCTGAAGCACTGATCTTGATTTTTGAAACCGCACCGAACAACTCTTCAAGGGAGAGCTTACTGGCACCGGCACACTCCCTCGATCCGATAGAGAGTCCGCTGTTGCCATGATCTGACATGATCACTACGGCAGTGTTCCCATCCTTTTCTGCAAACGCCATCACCTTGCCTACTGCTTCGTCAAAAGCCAGGTACTCATCAATAATGGTTGCCACATCATTGGCGTGCGCTGCCCAGTCGACCTGGCTACCTTCTACCATCAAAAAGAAACCATTTGGATTCTTTGACAAAATTTCCAGTGCCTTATTGGTCATCTCTGCCAGTGAAGGAATTTTCTCCGGATTCCTGTCAATGTTGTAGGGAAGCGCACCCTCCTGAAACAGTCCCCACACTTTGCCATTTCCATTGTAGTTGAGTAGCTCGTTCTTGTTGTCCTGGATCAGGGTTGTTCCTGTTCGGGTCAGGTGGGTTCTGATATCAGGGGTAATGTGCCTGTTTCCACCTCCAAACATCACATCCAGGTTCTGGTATGCCATCTGCGGGGCAATAGCCTTGTACTGATTCCTTTTGTAGTGATGTGCGGAAAAGTCGGCGGGAGTGGCATGGGCAAACTCACTGGTGACCACCAGGCCGACTGACTTGTTTTTCTCCATCTTTACCGCCTCCAGTATGGTGGCTGCAGGTTGCCAGGTGCGTGATGCATCAACCGGGTAGAGATCATTCTCTGAGGCTTCGGGATAGATGGCTACATTCCCAATCTGCTGCAGTACGCCAGTAGCATAGGTTGATCCGGTGGGAGCTGAATCACCAATGGGTGCGTTCGAAGAAAAGGAGGTGACCGTGCCGGTGAGGTAAGGATCAACGTGTAGCCGATCACCCATGCCATTGTAATATTTGAACCAACGGGCTGCAGAGTAAACCCCAATAGAGGTTCCGTCGGGAATCATGACGATGATATTTTTTACAGGTTTGGGTTCCTGTGAGAAGATTGTAAAGGAAAATAAGATAAAACTAAAACAGAGGATTCTTTTTTTCATTGTGACGCAATATAAAGTAGATAAAAATAGGTAGAGAGTGGATGAGGGGGCAAAGGTAAAAATTTTTTGAAAAAAAGTCTACCCTCCCGGTGAAATAAAAATTACGTTGTATCCATCAGGGAGAAAGTGAGCATTTGGCTTTTCGTCAAACGATTATCAACTCAATTCCTTTTTCCTTCAGAAGGCTTTTCATTGAATCGGAAATCCCTTTATCCGTGACGATGATGTCCACCTTGTCAATCCCGCAAATTTTGGCAAAACCTTTCTTCCGGAACTTTGATGAGTCACACAACACAATAGTCCTCAGTGAAACACTCATCATTAGCTTGTTCAACTCCGCTTCTTCAATGTTGGAGGTGGTTATGCCTGACTCCAAGTCGACACCGTCTACCCCGATAAAACATTTTGAACAGGTGATGTTGGAGAGGAAGCTCATGGAATAATTGCCAATAACAGACATGGAGCTTTTTCTGAAATTACCCCCGAGCAGCAGCAGGTTGATTCTCTCAGCCTCACTCAGGATCAGCGTCGCCGTTACCGATGAGGTCACCACCGTTAACGAGCTCTTGGGGGCGATATTTTTGGCGAATTCGCAGATGGTTGATCCCGAGTTGATGATGATGGAATCATTCTCTTCAATCAGATTGGCGGCAGCTATTCCGATTCGTTTCTTTTCCTCAATATTGATTTTTTCTTTCTCCAGGACATTTCTTTCCGATATGTGAGGACTTACCGGACTGGCGCTGCCGTGGGTTCTGTAAACAAGGCCTTTCTTTTCCAGGTATCGCAGATCCTTTCGAATGGTAACGGATGTGACATCCAGTGTTTTAGAGAGGTTTTCAACCGTTACGAATCCATCTTTGTTCAGGTACTCAAGAATCAGTTTGTGCCTTTCTGCTATGCTCAACATACTCTTTTTTTTTCAAAATTAGAAGAAAAATTTGATTTATACACCATTTTTCGGGAATGTTTGTCCAAATCGCATTTTTTTGTAATTAATATATATTAACAGAGTTCGAGGAAAATTGGTTTCGTAGACTTTCTTTTATAAGATAAATTGGAATATATTTGTGGTCATAAATAATCGAAAGCTTTCTTTTATTGTATGAAACGAAATTTTCTTTGGTTTATCAATCATGATGAAAGCAGCGTGATTTATAACTCATCAGTTTTATTGATGGCTGTGGTTAGAATAGTAGCATAAAACATTTTCAAATGTCTGAGATGAACATGAACAGGGGATCGCTTGTGATTGGGGTTGATTACGGTACCGATTCCTGTAGAGCACTGCTTGTTGACGCTGATACCGGGAAGGAACTGGCTGTTTCCACCTCTCTTTACAAGAGATGGAACAGCGGTTTATACTGTGATCCTGACAGGAGTCAGTACAGGCATCACCCACTGGATTATATTGAATCACTGTCGGAGGCAATTCTCGCTCTTCTTCAGCAGATACCCGCCGATCGCATAAAAAGGATCAGGGCAATTGGCATCGATGCGACAGCGAGCACCGTCACCCTTACCGACAGGAACGGTATTCCCCTTGCACTGCAGTCCGGTTTTGCCGAGAATCCCGACGCCATGTTTCTGCTCTGGAAAGATCATACTGCTCTTGCAGAAGCTGAAGAGATTAACCGGCTGGCACACGGCTGGGCAACAGATTACACCTCATTTTCCGGGGGGAATTATTCATTGGAATGGTTCTGGGCCAAGGCATTGCACCTTTTGCGGAGAGATCCTGCGATAAGAGAGGAGGCTTACGGCATCATTGAGTTATGCGACTGGCTGCCTGCATTGCTAACAGGATCACAAAAGCCCGAGGAGGTGAGGCGCAGCAGATGTGCTGCCGGCCACAAATGTTTATGGGCTGAGCAGTGGGGTGGTTACCCCTCTCACGATTTTCTGGAGAAACTCGATCCGCAACTGGCACTGATTGGAGATCGCCTTCCTGCGGATACATTTACAAATGATACAGCTGCAGGACAGATTTCACAGGAGTGGGCATTCGCCCTGGGGTTGCCGGAGGATCTGATCGTCTCTGTCGGTGTGGTGGATGCCCACTCGGCAGCTATCGGCGCGGGTATCAAGCCGGGAACAATGGTAAAGATCCTGGGCACCTCTACCTGTGATATCGTGGTGGTACCGGTGCATGTGATGGGTGATCGCCTGATACCCGGTATCAGCGGGCAGGTGCATGGCTCGGTGTTACCCGAAATGATTGGTGTGGAAGCCGGCCAGTCAGCATTTGGAGATGTATATGCCTGGTATAAAAAGCTGCTCGGGTGGGTTTTGGATCAATTTGAAGATGATCCGGAGAGAAGGAGAGCATGTATGGATCGCATCATCGTTGCTCTTTCGGAAGAGGCTGCAGAGATCCCATATGATCATTCTGGCCTGGTTTCTCTCGACTGGCTCAATGGAAGGCGCAATCCCGATCCCGCACCCGACAAAAAAGGCGTCATATCCGGGCTCACCCTCGCCACAACAGCTCCGGAGATCTTCAAGAGCCTGGTTGAGGCAACCGCCTTCGGATCAAAAGCGATATTTGAACACTATAAACAGCATGGGCTACAAATTGAGGAGATTGTCAGTGTGGGCGGGATTTCACAGAAGTCCGCATTCGTGATGCAGATACTAACGGATGTGCTGGGTGTGCCGGTCAAGGTGGCCAACACAGAGCAGGCAGGAGCCCTGGGGGCAGCCATGTGTGCTGCTGCAGCGGCGGAACTGTTCCCTTCACTGGCTATTGCACAGGAGAAGATGAGGTGCGGAGTCAGTAGGGAGTATTTTCCGGATGAGGAAAGGCATCACTACTACAACCGGCTGTTCCGGGAATATCTCCGGCTGGGTGCTTGTCAGGATGGAGCTTCATCCTTTTTTCCACAACTGTAGAGAACCATTAATAATTGCAGTATATGAAAAGCAGAATCTTTTATTTTTTCATGGCATCAGCTGTCGTTTTGGCCATTAGCAGCTGTAAACAGCCTCAGAAGAGACAGACGGCCTTTGCAAATGGTGAGACACTCTCCGAGTTTTTCAAGTATGAGGGGGATGGTTCCATACTCATCAGCGGGCATCGTGGCGCCTGGCTCCATACCGAATATCCCGACAACTCACTTGAGGGTTTACAGTATGCTACGAAGGTAGTACCGGGTATTTTTTTCGAGGTGGACCCGCGGTTGACAAGGGATAGTGTTATCGTGCTGATGCATGATGCCACACTGGATAGGACGACAAATGCAACAGGCAAGCTGATCGATTACAGCTGGGAGGAACTGGATAGTGTTCGCTTGAGAGACTATACGGGTGATGTCACATCCTTCCGGATTCCCACACTGGAAGAGGCTATCCGCTGGAGTATCGGGAAAACAGTGTTAAACCTCGATCGAAAGGATGTGCCACGGGAGATGATCGTGGAGCTGATCAGACAGTGTGGGGCAGAAAAAAACATCATGCTGACGGTTCATACCGGTGAACAGATGCGTTACTACTACGAAAGGATGCCGGATGTCATGTTTTCTGCCCGCATCAGGAATGAGGAGGAGTACGAAGATATGGCAGCGGCAGGCGTACCGTGGAAGAATATGATTGCCTATGTGGGGCCGACGGTTGATGAAAGGAACGCTGAGCTGGTCGAGAAGCTTCATGCCCACGGTGTACGTTGTATGATCTCTGTTGCTCCCACGCATGACCGGCTGGAGTCGGCTGAAGAGCGTGCGGTTAAATACCGTGAAGAGATTTTGTGTGGAGCGGATATTATCGAGACCGATATTCCTCAGGAGTTGTGGGGGGTGTTGCAGCAGGTGAAAAGTGAAAAATAGGAACTTGTTTGGATGGTAAAAAAGAAGGGATGACATGAATAGCGTACAAGCAGATTTTTTTGAGAAAGCGGGTATACCCCGACAGCTGGCGTGGGGATATCTGGGTATTCTGATCTTTATGATGGGTGATGGAATGGAACAGGGCTGGTTGAGTCCTTTCCTGATTGAGAAGGGGCTGACCATGCAACAGTCGGCATCGCTTTTCTCTGCCTACGGCATTGTCATCGCCATCTCCTCCTGGTTTTCCGGGGTGCTTGCTGAGGCATACGGGATCAAGAAGACCATGTTTGCGGGACTGATACTTTACTTGTTGGGTACTGTCTCTTTTGTGGGGTATGCGCTACCGGATATGAACTTTTCCATTATGCTGATCACCTACGCTTTGCGCGGTTTCGGCTATCCCCTTTTCGCCTATTCCTTTTTGGTGTGGATCACCTATGTGAGCCCCGGTAAATCGTTGGGAAGGGCTGTGGGCTGGTTCTGGTTCGTGTTTACGGGAGGATTGGTTGTACTGGGTGCCTACTACTCCAGCTGGGCCATTCCCCGGATAGGCTACATGAACACCTTGTGGAACGCTGTGGTGTGGGTGCTGGCTGGTGCTCTGATTGTACTTTTCCTTACCCGTGAGGAGAAAAGGAATACCAAGAGCGACTTCCATTCCCGGTTGAAAGAGCTGGCGAAAGGGTTTTCAATTGTGAAGGAGGAGCCAAAGGTTCTACTGGGTGGTATTGTGAGGGTGATCAACACAACAGCACAATTTGCATTCCCGGTCTTTCTGCCTTCTTACCTCGCCACACATGGTTTTACAACCACTGAATGGTTGCAGATATGGGGTACCATATTTACCAGTAACATCATTTTCAATCTGATATTCGGATTCGTGGGTGATTCATTCGGATGGAGAAACACCATCATGTGGTTCGGTGGTGTAGGATGTGCCCTTTCTACACTGCTCTTCTTCTATTCTCCTCAGTTTTTCGATCACAGCTTTGTGGCGCTGTTGATCTCGGGCGTGATCTGGGGTGCGATGCTTGCCGGATACGTGCCTTTGTCGGCACTGGTACCCTCGCTGGTGAAGAAAGATAAGGGAGCGGCAATGTCCATTCTGAACCTTGGTGCCGGCTTACCGGTATTTGTTGGACCGGCCATCGTGGGACTGTTCATCGGATTGGTGGGGGATGCCGGAGTTATCTGGATTCTCGCCTCGCTCTATCTGATCAGTGCCCTGCTTACCAGGTTCATCACACTCCCCAACAATGCCAAAACGATTAAATATGTAGATACGGCACAGGAAGATCCCGTGCAGCAATAAAATAGTTGATTAAGAAATAGGATATGTTAAAAATTGAGAATTCATTACAATTTGTAAATGACACAAAAGCACTGATTATCGAACCGGGGGCTATTAACAGGGTTGGTGATCTCTTTATGGAACAGTTTCCCGGCAAAAAAGCGGTAATTGTTTCGGATCAATATATCATTGATCACTTTGGTGATCTCATCACGGAGAGGCTGAATGAGAAGATGATCGTTCAGGAAAAACCCTATATTTTTCAGCTCTCGGAGCTGGCTGCCACCTATGAAAATGTGGCGCTGTTGGAAAACTCTTTCAGGGCACACGAGGCCATACCCATCGCTGTCGGCTCGGGCATTGTGAATGATTTGGTGAAACTTTCCGCGCACAATGTTGGCAGGAAGTATATGAGTGTTGTTACGGCAGCTTCCGTTGATGGTTATACCGCTTTCGGCTCTTCTGTTACCTTTAATGGATCCAAACAGACCTTCAGTTGTCCCGCTCCTCATGCATGTCTGGCCGATGTGGATATCATCCGCGCAGCTCCGCTTACGATGACTGCTGCCGGTTATGCAGATGTGTTTGCCAAAGTGACCGCCGGCGCTGATTGGTTGCTGGCCGATTTCATGGGGGTTGAACCGTTGAATCCGGTGGC
>Ga0265294_10009293_pt1 | contig 11353 bp, 11 predicted proteins | sample MunlanPumphouse3_FD_192504 | JGI IMG/M metagenome (GOLD analysis project Ga0265294, IMG submission 192504) | Groundwater microbial communities from a municipal landfill in Southern Ontario, Canada - Pumphouse #3 | ecosystem: Environmental > Aquatic > Deep subsurface > Groundwater | place...
GAGATAGGTTAGTAGTAGAGTTGCTTTATTGTACAGGTATAAGGAGGGCCGAGTTAGCATCTTTGAAAATTTTTGATTGGGATTTAAATAGGAGTGTGATAAGAGTAACCGGCAAAGGTGATAAAGTGCGTGAAGTCCCTGTTCCCGATTTATTGGCAGAACATTTGGGAGAATATAAAACCTTGTTCAATGAGTATTATCCAGAAAATCCTACCAAACATCTGTTTTTGACAAATAGTGGGCAACCTATATACCTCTCATTTGTTAATAAGATAGTTGGTAGGGAACTTAAAGGAGTAGAAGGGTTCAGTGGTAAGAAAAGCCCACATATGTTAAGACACTCTTTGGCAACTCATTTGCTAAATAACGGAGCCGATCTTAACAGTATAAAAGAGGTTTTGGGGCACTCTTCACTTGCTGCAACACAAATTTATACACATAATTCTTTTGAACAATTAAAAAAAGTATTTTTAACCGCTCATCCTAGAGCAAAAAAAGGAGGATAATATGGATATTAGAATTCAATCACCAAAGTTTGACGCAGATGAAAAATTGACTAGCTTCATTGAGAAGAAGCTTGCTAAACTTTCAACGTTTTATGAAGAAATTCAAAGCATAGAGGTTACTTTAAGTCTTTTGCCTAACGTTGAAAATAAAAATGTTATGATTAAAGTCATTATTCCTGGAAATGATCTAGTAGTTGAGCGACAGGCTCAAAAATTTGAAGATGCAGTAGTTGAGTGTAAATCTGTTTTAAAAGATTTGTTAGTAAAGGTTAAAGAGAAGAAACGTAATAGTTAGTTTGCAGTTTACTGCCTAAACATAGAGATAAACTCCTCTTCGGTTATATTACTAAAATAATCGGAGAGGTTTATTTTTTTAATTTTTTCTCTAATAGCTTCAATTGTGTTGGTACACCCTTGTAGTTGTTTTTCTAAAAGAGATGTTTCTTCTATAAAAAAGTAGCTGCCATAAAAACGGATATCTTCAATAATTTCCTTTTGAACCTCCATATACAATTCAAGAATACCCCATTGAAAACGGGTGGTTTTTGAATAGCCATATTTTGGAGAAGAACCATAATTCCAAGAATCTTTACTATATTTTTCCATTGTAAGTTTTGCAATTGCAGCAAGATCTCCGGGAGAGTAGTTATAGCTTATATAGTTATTAGAAAGCGTTTTTGTTATAATGTTTTCCATGAATTGTACAAACTCCTCTACAGTCATATTATTAGAGAGATGGTCGCTAATATTAGTTACTCTAGCTCTATTAGATTGTACTGCTTTGCCTTGGAAATGTTCAGGACGGTTTGCAAGGGCTTGGGAGAGGTTTGCCATGGAGGCAGAGTAGAGCAGTGTACCGTGCTGTAAAATTCTGTTTCTATATATAGCAACTGCATTGCCAGAGAACTTTTTATCTCCAATAACAAGATCATTCCTTCCTTTAAGCGATGCCTCTATTTTTAGAGATCTAAGAGCATCAATTATAGGTTGTGTAAATCGCTTAAACATATCGGCGGTGTTTTCTCCTGGGATTTTATTATCTATAAAGGTAAAATTTACATTCCCAAGGTCGTGAAAAACAGCTCCTCCACCCGAAAGTCTTCTTATAACAGGAATTTTATTGGTTTTAACATAATCTAGATTAATTTCGGCAAAAGCATTCTGGTGGAGACCTATTATAACGGAAGGATCATTTCTCCAGAGCCTAAATACAGGTTGATTGAAGGTTTTGAAAAGATACTCTTCTGCGGCAAGATTCCAGTTAGGATCTGTTGAACGATCTACTATATAATACATTGTTAATTATGGATTGACTTTTTGGTTTGAAATAAAATTTTTAATTATTTGTGATTGAATAATGGAGTAGATGAAATATGCTACAAGAAAACCAAAAATGGCTCCACATAACACATCGGAAGGAAAGTGCCTTCCAACATAAATTCTGCTATATGAGACCAAAAAAGCCCATGTAAGAATTGTTATAGAATACCACTTTTTTTTAAAGATCCAAGAAGTAAACGATGCCAGGCCAAATACATTAGAGGCATGTGAAGAGATAAAACCATACATCCCTCCTTTGCCATCTAAAAGTCTTACTATACCTTCTAAACGGGGGTCGTGACCAGGTCGCAATCTCATGAAGTGATGTTTAATGGCAGTGCTGCCCATATCTGTGATTGCAAAGATTATTATAGCTGCCGTAAATAGCAGAAATGCATATCTGTAGTTTTTTTGTTTGTATCCAAAATGGTAAAAAATATAAAAAGCAATTGCCACATATAGAGGAATCCATGGATACTTAGATGTAAAAACAATCATAAAAAAATCCAAGAAAGCCGTATGCAATCCATTTAAAAATATAAGAAGAGAATAGTCTATATTAAGAAGCCACTCCATCTAATCTTGTTTTATCCGTTAAGGCTCTCCCAAAGCATATCTTTTAGTTTGTCAAGGCCTTTACCTGTGTACGAAGATATAAATAAATGAGGAACTTTTTTAGGAAGTGTCTTTTTAATCATAGATTCTAATTCGGAATCTAACAGGTCGTTTTTAGTAATGGCAAGAACTCTCTCTTTATCTAGAAGTTCTGGATTGAACATTTTGAGTTCATTAAGCAATATTTTATATTCAGCTGCAATATCATTGGAATCGGCAGGAATCATAAACAGTAGCATAGAATTTCTCTCTATATGCTTTAAAAATCTTAGTCCCAACCCTTTGCCTTCGTGCGCTCCTTCAATAATTCCTGGTATATCTGCCATTACAAAAGAGCGATGGTCTCTGTATTCAACAATTCCTAAATTGGGTTCAAGTGTTGTAAATGGATAATCGGCTATTTTAGGTTTAGCTGCCGATATTTTGGAAAGGAGAGTAGATTTGCCTGCATTAGGAAAGCCAACAAGGCCAACATCGGCAAGGATCTTAAGCTCTAAAATAAACCAGTTTTCTATGCCTTCTTCTCCTGTTTGGGCATATCTAGGGGTTTGGTTAGTAGAACTTTTGAAAAAGGTATTTCCCATTCCGCCTCTGCCGCCCTGAACTAAGATTTTTTCTTCTTTATCTGCTATTATTTCAAAAACAACCTCTTGCGTATCGGCTTTTTTTACAACAGTACCAAGAGGGACATCTATGTAAATATCTTCTCCATCGGCACCATGGCAAAGTGCTCCACTGCCATTACCTCCATGCTCTGCTCTAATATGTTTTCTGTATCTTAGATGAATAAGAGTCCAAAGTTGAGAATTACCTCTTAATATTACATGACCTCCCCGGCCTCCATCTCCTCCATCGGGGCCCCCTTTAGGGATGAATTTTTCCCGTCTCAGATGCATAGACCCTCTACCCCCATTGCCGGAAGCGCAAAAAATATTTACAAAATCTACAAAATTTGAATTATTATTCATTCTATATGTTCTCAATTATATTGCAAATATTGGCAAAGATCTCCTCTACACTTAATTCGCCTCGTACAGGAAAATATTTTCCTTTATCTTTATAGTATGCAATAAGAGGTTCTGTCTTATTGTGATATGTCTTTATTCGTTTATGGATAGTTTCTATTGAAGAATCATCTTTTCTGCCTTCTATCCTAGCTCTTTTTTGGATTCTTTTTACAATAACAGAATCGGCCACTACCAGTGAAAGAACGCCTGTTACTTCTGTTTGTTCATATTCGTCTAATAAAGAGTCAAACGCTTGTGCTTGAGATATAGTCCTAGGGAATCCATCAAATAAAAAGCCTTTTACTTCTGCTTTAGCATCGCATATTTGGTGATGTATCATCTTCATTATAACAGAGTCATCTACAAAATTTCCGCGATCTATGATGGCTTTTGCAATTATGCCGGTTTTTGTCCCTTTTGCAATTTCATCTCTAAGAAGTTGCCCAGTAGAGATATGTGTAAGTTTAAATTTTTTTGTGAGTAAATGGGACTGAGTGCCCTTCCCAGCACCGGGAGGACCTAAAATAATAAAATATTTCATCACTAATCATTATCTTGATCAAGAATGTATATATCCTTGTATTGTCTTCCAAGTTCATTATAGTCTAGGCCATATCCAACAATAAAATCATTGGAAATTTTTAAAGCTGCATAGTCTATAGATAACTCTTTTTTATAGGCATCTGGTTTAAATAAAAGAGTACAAATTTTAATTTTAGAAGCTCCATTCTTTTTAAGAATGTCGTGTAATTCTACTATGGTATTACCTGTATCTACAATGTCTTCAAGAATTATAACTTCCCTTCCTTTTACAGAAGAGGTAAGTCCCAAAACTTTTCTTATTTCCCCTGTTGTAGCTGTTCCACTGTATGACGAGAGTTTAATAAAAGATATTTCACACTGAAAATCAATATTTTTTAGGAGATCGGCAGTGAACATAAATGAGCCGTTAAGAACCGATAAAAATAAAGGACTCTGTTTATCTTTATAGTTATCATTGAGTTCCTGGGCCACCTTTACTATGCTCTCCTGTATTTTCTCGCTAGGAATGAAAATACGAAATTTTTTGTCGTGTAGTTTAATGTGATCCATGCTCAAATTATTTGTGACCACGAAATTAATCATTATTTTTGTTCTAAACCAATTTTGTATAGAAAACGATGAATCCACTAGTCAGTATTATAATGGGCAGCATGTCCGATTTACCGGTAATGAAACAGGCGGCAGATTTTTTAAATGAGATGGAAATACCATTTGAAATAAATGCACTGTCTGCTCATAGGGTTCCGGAGCAGGTTGCCTCTTTTGCAAAAGGTGCCCATGAAAGAGGAATTAAAGTAATTATTGCAGGAGCAGGCGGTGCGGCTCATTTGCCAGGCGTTATTGCTGCTTTTACACCACTTCCTGTAATAGGAGTGCCTGTAAAATCTTCAAACTCAATGGATGGATGGGATTCTGTCCTTTCAATATTGCAGATGCCTTCGGGTATCCCTGTAGCAACCGTAGCTTTAGACAACTCAAAAAATGCAGCTATTTTGGCCTTGCAAATACTTGCTACTGCAAATGAACAGTTCTTGGAAAAGATTATAGCTTTTAAAGAGGATTTAGCTTCCAAAATAGTAAAGGCAAATAACGAATTAGCTCAAGTAAAATATCCATTTAAGGTAAATTAACATTTAGGAATAACAAAATGAGGGCAAGGTATGAGGAGAGAGATTTTAGCGCTGCTGCTATTTGTATGCGGCGCGTTGTTGTGTTGCTATTCGGTGAAAGCGCAAAATTCCCTAGGGGTAGATGTTAGTCCCTCCGTTAGTTTAATTTTAGAAAAAATATTCAATAATAGCAATTTAGAAGAAAATTCAAACGAAGATTATTTTTCTGAGCTTTTATATTATCTAATGGGAATAGATAATAATGGATTGTTAATGAATATTAAAGGAGTAGAAGAACTGGGATATTACGGGATATTAACTGCTTTTGAAGTAGCATCTGTAAAAAAATATTTTAAAGAATATGGAGAACCTCTCTCTTTTACTGAGCTTTATTTAATTCCGGGGTTAGATAAAGAGAAAATAAAACTTTTACAACCCTTTCTTATATTTTGCCATGGCATTTTTGTAAATGATGGGCCCAGCAGGTTTTATTCTTCTTTATTGCTAAGATCTTCAATTATTACTGAGAAAAAAAAAGGGTATACTCCAATATCAAAGGAGGAGTATCTTAAAAAACCAGAGAGTAGATATTTGGGTAATCCTCTTTTGTTTTATGGACAATACCGTATAGATTCACCTAAAAATATTTCGGCAATAGTTACTGTAGAAAAAGATCCGGGGGAGAAAGGTGTAGATTATGTATCATGGAGTGCTTCTTTGAAAAACAGAGGAGTGTTACAAAGTTTAATAATAGGTTCTTATATTGCAAGAAAAGGGCAGGGATTAATTTTATGGAATGGTTTTTCATTGAGTAGTTCTTGGGACCCTACTAATACAATTAAGAGAGATTATGGAATAACTCCTTACACTTCTGCTCAAGAAGATAGAGCATTTAAGGGAGTTGCAGCAACTATTTCAAAAGGGTCTTTCAGTTTTGATTTATTAACTTCATTTAGGAATTACGATGCCATAATAATTGAAAATGGCTATACTTCGTTGCTCACTACGGGGTTGCATAATACTTCACTAACTGTTCAAAGAAAAGGTTCTTTGAACACGAATATGGCTGCAATGAGCATTAATTATAGTAATGAAGTGTTCAATTCTGGAATTATTGTCTCTGCTTCTTGCAACTCTTTACCCTATGCTGGTAGGGATAGTTCCCTTATTTTAATGGAGCAGAAATTGGGAAGATATAGAGCAAATGCAGGAGTAAATTGGAGGTATTTTAAAAAAAAAGCAATTATTTCTGGAGAGTTTGCATTTGATATGTGTGGTAATGTTGCTGCCATTTCTGGAGTGGCAATTCGTCTAAAGTCGGGAAACGAATTGTCTTTTACAGGAAAATATAATAACTCTTATTTTGTTTCTCCTCTCTCTTTTATCTCTAAATTACCAGGAAGTGGCCAACTGTTTGGTGGAATTGTGGGTAAATTTTCATTAGCTAAGAGTGTAGTTCTCTATGCAGCAGCTAATTTGTCGCAGAATTATTATCAAGTTGTAATGAAATGTGATATTTCAACTCAAAAAAACAGTAAAAGTGAATTGCGATTTTCTCTTTACAATGAGAGAATAAATTTTAGAGCAGATTACCGTAAAGATCTATCAAAAAGATTACTCCTTCATTCAAGAGTAGATTTTACTGGATGTAATAAAGAGGATGGTTTTTCGTTAGGATGTTTAGTTCAACAAGAGCTGGTTGCTCGTGTTTTAAAAGATAAAGTTGGAGTTTCGTGTCGTTTGTCGTGGTTTACTGCTCCTCTTTGGGGAAATAGAATATATAGCTACGAGAGAGATGTGCTAAATCAGTTTCGTACAACATTAATTTATGGTGAGGGGTTTAGGTGGTATATTAATATGAAGGCTTCTTTGGGAGCAAAATTAGATGTCTGGTTTAAGTATTCATCTACATATTATACAGATAGAGATAAAATAGGAGAGGGAACAGAAGAGATCTCTGCTCCCTCTAAAAGTGAAGTAAAAATTGAACTAAGAGTTAAGTTTTAAATCGGTTTAATTAAGTTTTAAACTGGTTTAATTTTAATTTTTTTCCCGGGCATTATTTTGGATTTCTTAGTAAACCCGTTTAACCTCATTATCTGGTTAAGACTTACACCATTGAATTTTCGGGAAATGTCCCATAGTGTATCACCTTTTTTAATGGTATATATAACATAACCACCCGAAGTACTTGTTTTAACATGCGAACTGCTCGATACTGGTGGGTTAGATGTATATATAATTAATCTTTGTCCAGGACGAATAATACTTCTAACTCCATTCCATGCTTGAATGTCCGACACTCTAACTCTGTACTTTAAAGCAATATGGCTTAAAGTTTCGCCACTTTTTACTTTATGAGTAATAGAAGAAGATCTATTAGAGCTAGAAGAGGCTTTAGTCTCGTTATATATAATTGGATTGAAATAGATACTGTCTTTGTAAGAGTAAATGTCTTTTTCTTTATCTATGAATGCATTGGTGTAATTGTAAGGGAGTCGCAATATGTTTCCCTTAGTGCTTCCGGGTATTATCTCTCTTAAATATTGTGGGTTGTTATTGCTAATTTCTTCTTTTGAAATACCCATTAATTCTGAAATTTGTCCAAAATGGAGAGGCTTTTTAATAATAAAAGTATCTACATGGGCTGGCATTTCTATTGCTCTTGGAGTGATTCTGTGCTCTTTATAGTAGTTTATTGTGTAAAGAGCTGCTACAAAAGAAGGGACATAACCTCTGGTCTCTCTTGGCAAAAATGGATATACAGCCCAAAACTCTTTTGATCCTGCTCTTCTTATTGCTTTATTTACATTCCCAGGGCCACAGTTATATGATGCAATTGCGAGGAGCCAATCACCAAAAATAGTGTATGAATCTTTCATATATTTTGCAGCAGCATGTGCCGATGCAATTGGATCTAATCTTTCATCTATATAAGAGTCTATTTTTAAATTATATTGGAGAGCTGTTCTGTACATAAATTGCCACATACCTTTTGCATTGGCTCTAGAAACGGCTCTGGGATTAAGCGCCGATTCTATTATAGCCATAACCTTGAGCTCTTTAGGTAAATCATACTCATCTAAAATCTCTTCGATTTGAGGTAAATAATAGTTTGATAGACCAATAATCAAATCAATTTTGTTTGGTATTTTTTGAGTGTAGTAGATTATATGATTTTTTACTATGTTGTTATAGGGGAGAGGTATAAAAGAGTTTATAGCTTTAAGCCGTGCAATAAATACAGAGTCGGGAGTGTCTGATGTGAGCATTTCGGTATCTAAGTCAATAATTGACCCATTATCGTCCATAGATAGGTTATTATGAAGATACCAAATACTTAAAAGACTGTCGGTAGAGACAGATGGGTCTATAAAGTCTTCACTGTCAAAGAAATTTAGGCCTCCGGGGTTTATTGAGTCATTTACTGTTACAGTGTCTATTATAGGAATAGAACCAAATTCTAACTCTTGTTTAAGAGAGTCAATAGTTTGGTTAAGTATATCAATTTCTAAGCTGAGTTCTTTTTTTGAAGGCTTTTTGTGAAAAATACTTTTAAATATCTGTCCCTGGGCTATTGAGAATGAAAAGGTAAACAGGAAAGAGAGCAAAATTGCTAGACTAATTTTTTTCATATTTGACAAATATATTAATAATATTAAAAATTTAAATTAAGCCGAAATCCAACAGCAGGATTGATATTTGCTGTAAAATTTGGATTTAATGGCATTACTATGCCTGGTGCGAAAGAGGCAGAAAGATCGTCGCTTACATCAAAGTCTTGTAAATGAGCAAAAACGTTGGCATCTACAATATTAAGAACATAAACAGCAAGTCCTGCAAGTATTGAGTAGTCGCGATATCTCCTATACGAATCTTTGTAATATTTCATGGTCTCGGCATTGTATTTCTGATACAACGGAGAATCGGGGTCACTTGTTTCGTAGTACATCATTTTATATCTTTTGTACTGCGAATTATTAGAAGAGATAAAGTATCCCGTTGCAATTATACCTCCGTAAAATATAGGAATTTTCCAATAATCTCCGTTATAAATTTGTCCTAGACCTGGAAGCATTGCCGAGTAAAGAGATGCTCTTGCTGGAAGGATGTCTTTATAATATTTAAAGTTGGACACACCATCTAAAATGGAAGCCCAGTAGGAGAGAGCTGCTCCTATATAACAAAGGTCGCGGGTAGAGCTATATTTACTTTCTTTGGTATTAAGCCATTTTAAGTTGCTTTTGTACCCGGCATAAAGAAAGCCTCCTATTGTACCATATACTATTGGAATTTTCCAATATTGTCTGTTGTATAATTGTGCGCTGCCTGGAAGCAATAAAGAACCTTTCCACATTTGGGTAATGTTCATGCTATCTTTTCCTGCAAGGCTATTGAAATATCTTTTAAGCGAATATGATTCTTTTGGAGTGCTACTATATGTACTATCGGGGTTTTCTTTGTTTTCGTTCTGGTTGGACCCGGGTGGCCCAATCTGTTTCATTTGACCGACAAATTGAGCACGAGAAACCGTGCCAATTAACAGTAACGTCAAAAGCGTTATGAATGAACGAATTTTCATTGTGGACTGGTTACAAGTTTGTTTTTTCAATAGCATTAAGAAAGTTAATAACCTCATCGTCGCCACTAAAACGAATTGTAATAGACCCGGTATTCTTTTTATCGTCTTTTTTAAGACTTATATTGTTATTGAAATATTTGCCTAAGAAATCTAATAGTTTGAAGTAAGATTCGTCTAATTCTTGAACTGGTTCTTCTGCTTTTTTATTTGGCCCAGGTTCAGACATTTTGCGGATTATCTCTTCTACTTTTCTTACTGAAAAATCTTTTTCAATTATAGTATTGCAAAGTTTGAGCTGTTGTTTGGAACTATCTAGTGCAAGTAAAGCTCTTGCGTGTCCCATAGTAATCCGTTTTGCTCTAATAGCAAGTTGAATCTCGGCAGGTAGTTTTAATAAACGTAAGTAATTTGTAATGGTGGCTCTTTTTTTACCAACTCTTTGGGCCATCTCTTCTTGTGTAAGATCACACTCTTCAATAAGTCTTTGAAAACTAATGGCAACCTCTATAGAGTCTAGGTTTTCGCGTTGGATATTCTCTACTATTGCCATCTCTAGCATTCCTTGATCGTCTGCTGTTCTTACGTAGGCTGGAATATTTAGAAGCCCTGCGAGGGATGCAGCTCTAAAACGCCGTTCTCCACTAATTATTTGATATTTATTGTTATGAGAAAGTCTTACGGTAATTGGTTGGATTAATCCAAGCACTTTGATAGATTCTGCTAATTCTTCTAGTAGATCAATGTCGAAACTGCTTCTTGGTTGAAAAGGATTTGTTTCGATAAGATCAAGTGGTATTTCCGAGATAGAAGCCGGAGTTGCATCACCTATAGATACAGTTCGGTTTAGATTTAAATTATCTACATCCGATATTAAGGAGCCTAATCCTCTTCCTAAGGCCGATCTTTTTACGCTACTCATTATTTGTTATTATCTCTTTTGCCAGGTTTAAGTAATTATTGGTACCAGTGCTAAGCGCATCGTGCAATATAACGGGTTTCCCGTATGAAGGAGCTTCTGTGAGTCTAACATTTCTTTGAATCACAGTTTTGAAGACCATCTCTCCGAAGTGAGTTCTCACCTCATCTACAACTAGATTTGAATGGCGGGTTCTGCTATCGAACATAGTTAATAAAAATCCTTCAATCTTTAAGGCTGTGTTTAATCTGTTTTGAACTAGCTTCACTGTATTTAGAAGCTTGCCTAACCCTTCAAGTGCAAAATATTCGCACTGAACTGGTATAAGAACAGAATCGGCAGCAGACAAGGAGTTTATTGTTATTACACCTAAAGATGGAGAACAATCTATTATAATATAATCGTAGTCATCTTTGATAGGGGTAAGTGCTTTTTTTAAAACAAGTTCACGTTCGGGAATGTTTATCATCTCAATCTCGGCACCTACTAAATTAATATGAGAAGGTGCTAATTTTAGACCACTTATTTCTGTTTCGAGTAATATATCATTAATGGATTTGCGACCTATGAGAGTTTCGTATAGTGTAAGCTTAGAGGTTGAGTCTGGGTCAAAGTTGAGCCCGGAAGTTGAATTAGCCTGAGGGTCGGCATCTACCAGTAGAACTTTTTTTTCCATCACGGCAAGCGAGGCAGATAAGTTAATGGCTGTTGTAGTTTTACCCACTCCACCTTTTTGATTGGCTATTGCAATTATT
>Ga0265294_10009294_pt1 | contig 11353 bp, 13 predicted proteins | sample MunlanPumphouse3_FD_192504 | JGI IMG/M metagenome (GOLD analysis project Ga0265294, IMG submission 192504) | Groundwater microbial communities from a municipal landfill in Southern Ontario, Canada - Pumphouse #3 | ecosystem: Environmental > Aquatic > Deep subsurface > Groundwater | place...
CCTTAACAATATTACTTTCATTGATATTGGTTAATTGATCATCTAGGGCATTAAACATGTAAGGTGTTGCCGTAGGTATATTATCATCAATTTTAAAGAAATCAATGATTTGATTAATTCGTGCTTGGATGCTATTAATAGCATTTAAGTTATTATCATTTTTTACTTGAGAATTTATAGACTGAAGTATCCTGTCAGAGTCAACTCTAGTTATTCCAGCAGTAGTATAGTCTTCAACTTTTGCAGTTCCGGCTTTGACTTTATCAAGTAATGATTGTAGTGGGGTTTTATCTTCTGCTGTTGATTTTTCTGTTAATGGTGCTTTATTAGGTTTTTCAAAGCTAGACATAAACAGTTGTGGTAGGTCTTTGATATCCTCGCCGTAGTATGCTCCAGCGATTGCTCCTCCTATTATTCCTGCACTTACTCCCAGCGTCGATACAACGGTTGAAGCAGCAATACTGTATACGGCTACTTTTCCAATTCCTTTTGCTGCCTCTCCAAGAGCTTTTCCTATAGTTCCCCAAAACTTTCCTGGCGCATTGCCTGAAAAAGCTTTAATAGAATCTGTTGTCGCATTTTTAAAGTTGTTAAATATTGCTTTTGGACTAAAATTTTCTACTATACTCATAATATTTCCTCCTTTATATTTATATTATAATTTTTTATATTTAATGATTGATTATTTTGTTGGTAAAGCAGGTTATTAATTGCTTCTTCGGTACTGTTATCATCAGCAAATATTGTGAATATTTTGGTTGAATAATCATATATTGTTTTGCTAAGTTCAAAGTATGATAAGGCAAACCCATCAATAAACTGATTGGCATCAATGTCGCTTTTTAATACCGAAACGTGAAAGTCTTGGAATGCTAAATTAATTTCCGTTGAAACGATATTTTTGTGGTCGCGTTCTTTTACTAGAAGCTTGCTAGAGATATCAATGAAAGTTTTAATTTTAATTTCATCTTGATCTTTTGTTTTCTTAATTGAATCGGATAATAAACGTGTTTTCTTGTTTATTGTTTCGCCTATCGTTAATTGTACTTTTTTGCCAATTTTGTTAAGGTGAAGGTGATATTCTTTTACTATTTGTTCGGCCTCCTCCACGAGGGTTTGAACGGCGGTGTTGGCAACTAATAGTTTGACAAGCTTTAAGTGACCGAAAGCATTAAATGTGCAGGACAGATGCTCTTTAGAAATAGTTATTTCTTTTTCTTTTGTTTTATTAAGAATCTTGTTAAAAAAAGCGATAAAATTATTACTTTCCTTTTCTTCTTGGATAGCAAGTTCTTCTAGTTCTTTTTCTTGTTGTTGTCTTTCTTGCAAGGTGGGCATAGGTACTCCTTATGTAGTGCTTATGACTATATATTGCCCGTTTTTTTACGGTTTAAACATTTTTTTATAACCCCCTCTGTCTCGTAAACGAGACATCTCCCCACAAGGGGGAGATTGTTGGTTAATGAGATACTTTATTTATGTCTAAAGAGTTATATATTTGTGAACTAAAAGAAATTATTTCTTTTTGCTCCCCCATAACGGGGAGCTGTCCGTAGTAGCAAGCCTTAGGCTTGCGAAGGCGGACTGAGGGGGTATGTTCCAACAACTAGTTGGTTGGTTCGTATTCTTCTGGTAATTTACTTAACGTTCATGTATTGGAATATAGTTTCGTGGTTCCGCAATCCCTTTGTATGCTGGGCGGATAATTTTGCCACCGTTAGACATTTCTTCTATGCGGTGTGCTGACCAACCTGCAATACGAGCTATTGCGAATAGAGGAGTGTATAATTCTTCTGGGATACCTAACATTTTATAAACAAAACCTGAAAAGAAGTCTACGTTAGCGCTGACACCTTTGTAGATTTTTCTTTTTTCTCCAATTATTTCAGGTGCAAGAGTTTCTATTTTTACATGAAGATTAAATTCATCAAGCAGACCTTTTTCTTCGGCAAGCTTTTTAGCGTAGTCTCTAAGAATGATTGCTCTTGGGTCTGAAAGTGAATAAACAGCATGTCCAATTCCGTAGATTAATCCAGAATTATCAAAGGCTTCCTTGTTAAGTAATTTCAAGATATAGCTTTTAACTTCTTCGTCATTTTCCCAATCTTTTATTTCTTTTTTGATTTCATCAAACATATGTACTGCTTTAATGTTGGCTCCACCATGACGGGGTCCTTTTAAGGAACCAAGCGCTCCAGCTATAGTTGAGTAGGTGTCTGTGCCACTAGAAGAAAGTAAATGAGTCGCAAACGTAGAGTTGTTGCCGCCACCATGTTCAGCATGAAGTACTAATGATATATCTAGGAGCTTTGCTTCTAAATCAGTGTATTTGCTATCACTGCGTAACATATACAGAATGTTTTCTGCAGTAGAAAGCTCAGGTTTGGGATGGTGAATGACTAAACTTTTTCCTTCAAACTGATGGATGTAAGCCCTATAGGAATAAACAGCGAGTAGAGGGAAGGTGGCAATAAGCTTTATGCATTGCTCTAAAATATTTTTGATGGAAATATTGTCAGGGTCTTTATCGAAAGTATATAAACCTAAAACTGCTCTTGCCATAGCATTCATAACGTCGCTACTTGGCATTTTTAAGATACCATCATGAACAAATCTTTTGGATAGTTTTCTAGATTCAACTAGCATGTCTTCAAAGCTTTTTAATTCTTTTTTGTTTGGCAAATCTCCAAAAAGCAATAAATAGCACGTTTCTTCAAACCCAAAATGTTCGCTTGCAGAAAAGCCGTTCACTAAGTCTTGTATTTCTATTCCTCTATAAATGAGTTTTCCGTGAGCAGATGAACCGTCTGCATTGTAAGCATGTACTTCGCCTATTTGGGTGAGTCCAGCTAATACGCCTTTTCCGTTGACGTCACGAAGACCTCTTTTGACATCATATTTAGTATATAGTTCTGATTTTACTAGACTTTTTTTAGTAGCTATTTCGCTCCAATTTGTAAGGAGCTGTTCTTTTTTTGTTAACTTTTCTTCATTAGTTTTTTCCATTAGGCCTACCTTAATTGTTTATTTGTTAGATTATTATAACATATAGATTTTGTAAATTAATTCTGTATAAGTTGTTTTATGTGAAAAAATCAGAGGGGCAACATCATCACAATGTTGCCCCTCCAAGCTAAATTACCAACGGTTGTTTGTTGGGCGTTCTTCTTTAGGTTTAGCTAAAGATACCTTTAAGTCTCTTCCGCCTAAATCTTTACCATTAAATGATTTGATTACAGCGTTAGCTTCTTCTTCTGAACTCATTTCAACAAATCCAAATCCTTTTGAACGATTTGTTTCTCTATCCATGATTACATTAGCAGATACTACCTTGCCAGCTTCTGAAAATAATTCTGTGATAGAATCATTAGTTGCTGAAAATGGTAGATTTCCTACGTATAGTTTATTTTGCATATTTTTTCTCCTTTCTTAATAATTAACAGACTTTAGACTACGCACAGAGTGCGGTAAATTTTAAGAGAAATAATTAGGGGGAAAATTTTAACAATCACAAGAACCATGTAAAAAATATCTATAACTAATTCTATTATTCTAAGTACTATTTTGGGTTATTGTATATCCTTTTTTTTATCTTGGCTAGTATTATTTTTTTATTTAATCTATTAATTTATAATAATGGTTTGCCAAGACGTGCTAAGCCATCTCGAAGTTTGATTAGTAAGTGGCGACTATCAACAAAAGATAAGTCTATTTTTTTAGCAATAAGCTTTTTTTCTTGAAAAGTAGCATTTAGCTCTTTAGCGAGTTTGGTTGAATAGCATTCTAGATTAAATTCATAATTTAGCCTTAAGCTACGCTGATCCCAATTAGCAGAACCAATAAAACACCAGAAATCATCTACCACCATGAATTTGCTGTGATCAAAGGGAGCGGCTCCTAAATAAACTTCACCCCAATTTAGTATTTGCCACATTTGAGCCATAGCTGCCCATTGTACCAAGCGAAAATTATTTTTTTCTGGTATCATAATTGTTATTTTCACGCCACGTCTTGAAGCACTTTTAAGCGCAGAAATGAGCGTACTGTCAGGGAGAAAATAGGGGGACTGAATAGTGATTGATGACCTTGAACAGCTGATAGCTCCTAGAATAGTATCTCTTAATTGGTCAGAACCATCGTCTGGACCATCGCTAATGCCTCTGGCTGGGATATTTCCTGCGGCCTTGATGGTTGGAAACCATTCGGGAGTGGTTAGCTCCTCATTTGTTATATATGCCCAGTCGAGCACAAAGGTTTCTTGTAAATGTCTAACGACAGGCCCCTCAATTTTAAAGTGAATATCTTGAATGGGGTTTTTAGGATTATTTGCTTGTATAGAAAAACGACTGAGGTTCATTCCTCCGGTAAAACCTATTTTCCCGTCAATAACAATAATTTTTTTATGATTTCTTAGGTTTAAATACTGTGTTTTCCAGGGGAGAAGGGTCGGATTAAATAAATGGACGCGAATATTGTTCTTTTTCAAGAGCTTAAACATACTAGGTAAGGAATAGAAGGCCCCTACACCATCAATAAAAACATTGACTATAACGCCTCTTTTCTTCGCTTGAATGAGTGCTTGGAGAAAAGGGTGGCAAGTTTCATGGCCATCAAAAATGTAAGAACAGAGGTTTATGGAGTGTTTAGCTTGTCCCATTGCTGTAAGAATCGCTGGATACGCTTCATCTCCATTTTTATATAAACTAATAGCGTTTCCGGGTAATAATGGAGTGAATGTTATTTTGTCTACAATTTTTTCTATTTGTTGTAAATGTTTTTTAGTTATAGGTACATTTTTATTTGCGAAAGGGCATTCTTCTTGGTTTGGTAATCGAAGTTGTTTAGTTTTTAGGGTATTTTTTAAAACTTTTTTCTTTACTCTATTAATACCAAATAAAAAATAAGCCACAATTCCAAAGAAAGGATAGATAAAAATAAACAAAATCCAGTTTAGAGCAGAGCTGGCACTCCTTTTGTTTAAAATAACATGGCTGATTGCGAAAATTGCCAAGGTAATGTGAATAAAAATTATTAATCTTGCAAGCATATTCTTATTATATACCAGATTATATAACATAATGAAAATGAAGGATTATTATTTGGGATTTTTGAATAAAAAGAAGATAAATTTAATTTATTAAGTCCTTTAATGGACGACTTTGCGTGTGATTAATTTGAGTTTGTTCAGGTATATAATAAAATGATCTATATTCAATAAATATTTGATTGAGAGTAGCGATATCTGTTTCGTCATCTAACTCTTTCAGGACATCAGTTAATAGTTGTACATTCTGTGTTATGTTCGCTAAATAATATAGATCGATTCTTGATTTAAACGTAACAAGAATAGTACCAGTTACGAATAGATTTGAACGGGAAATAGAATCGTAACGTATAGACAACTCAGAGAGAAATAAGTAAAAAGTTTTATCAAAAGTAACAGGGTCAAAGGACCTAAGTTCTTCCAATGCTTTTATCAACGACGAGGTACATAGTTTTTCTTTGAAGTTTTTGTTCGTAGGGTAGGTGCCAAGATTTTGGTCGTCATAAGGTGTGGTTAGTTTTCCTAAGAGAGCATAAGTTTGTTTTCTTAACCAAGGTTCTCCAAAAAGTGTGGAGATTTCTTTTCTTTCATATTCGAGGATAGTTCCTGGTTTGCTTACAAATACCTGGTCATAGCTAATATTACGTTTTTTGAATTCTTCTAAAATAGTTTCCATTTGATTAGTCAGAGTTAGGTCGATTTTTCCAAGATGAAAAGTATGAGAAGTCTTGTTGACAAGTAGTGCTCTGATTTTGCTAATAATATATGCATCACTTAAATTTTCAGTTATTGTTGTTCTTAGTTTGAAAACACAATTTGTTTCCAGTTTGTTGTCAAAATATTCCATAAACAGATCGACAAGTTCTGTTTCTTCTAAAACTTTAGCAACTACTTTAGGATATTCATCAATTAACGTTTTACTTAAGACGATTAATTCCATTAATTTTTCTTGAGGGTCTGCATTTAAGTGGTGCAGATAAGAGGTGTTAAACATTGCTAGACCTTTGGCAATCTCTATTAATTGTTGTGAAGTGCTTTGTGTTTGAACTTTTATGATTTTTTGTAGTTCTTTTGCGGTGTGAATAAATTGGGCTAATTTATTGGTATTATCGCTTATTATTTTGTAATACATTAACTCTTTTCTCCTTATTTATTACTTCTTTTATAAATTATCGTGACATTACTAAAAATAAATCACTGAATTAATAAAATAAGATAATTTTTGCTAAAAGAAGTTTTTTTTCTGTAATCAAGCAGAATATTGGAATATTTTAGTTATTAGCTTTATAATTAAAAAAAAGTTCTGGGAGGATAGTATTATGAAAAATAAAACAATGTTGATGGCTTTAAGCGTTCTCACCTTTTTGTTTATGCTAACGCTCAATGCCTTAGCCAATATTTTGCCAATTAATGGTTATAACACTGGTCAACTTTCTGATATGTACCCTAATTTATTCGTTCCAGCAGGAATTACTTTTTCAATTTGGGGATTAATTTATATAGCGCTTATATTGTTTATCTATGGTTTATATAAGCTAAAACTTTCAGAAGAAAAGGGATTTATGAATATCTCAATTCTGTTTAGTATTAGTAATTTGTTGAACGGCTGCTGGATTTTGGCCTGGCATTATAAGTTTGTATTTATTTCCTTAATAATAATGATTTTGCTTCTTATTACCTTATCTGCGATGTATTCATCAGTCAAAAAACTTAATAACAGTAAGGGTGTCTTTCTTGTAAAGTCAGCTACAAGCTTGTATCTTGGCTGGATATCCTTAGCTACTGTTGCCAATTTTTCTGCTTTTTTGGTGAATATAGGATGGAATAGGTTTGGTTTTAGCGAAGTATTTTGGACTTTATTTATGATTATAGTTGTTTTGGGTTTAACTATAGTTTTCTTATTAAGAGAAAAGGATATAGTTTTTTCTCTGGTTGTCTTGTGGGCATATTGGGGGATTGTTATTAAAAGATTAGCAACAGTTCCAGTTTATAATCAAATAGTTATTACCACAGAATTATCAATAGTAGTTGTTTTTGTTTTAATGCTATTAACAGTCTTGAGGTTATTTAAAAAATCATAAAACATATTTTTTTATTTTTGCTATCTTTATCTTTTGGTGTAAACATTTCTGGAGATATAATTGGATTATCTGGAAAACATCCAGTAGTTGTTAATCTTTATAATTTGGAAAGCTGGGCAAAGAATACGCCTTTCAGGCAGTTAGTTGTCCCAACAGAAATAGTAGGAAAGACCTTTAAGTTCGAAGTTCCTACCGGAGATTATGGGATAGTTGTTATTGAAGATAAAGACAGGAACGGGAAGTTAAGCTTTGGTCTTTTTGGTCCTTCTGAGCCAGCAAAGGTTTATAATTTAGATAAAATAGTTTTTGGCCCACCTGATTTTAATGATTTTAAGTTTAGCGTTTCTTCCGATATCGAAGACTTAACTATAAAGTTTTAGCAGTGAGACTTTGGAGTATTCATCCTTCATATTTAGATTCAATTGGCTTAGTGGCTTTATGGCGGGAGGCTTTGTTAGCACAAAAAGTGTTGCAAGGTGAAACAAAAGGATACAAAAACCATCCTCAGCTTATCCGTTTTAAGGAAGCCGACAATTCATTAGAAGCAATAGGTTCTTATCTACAAACCATCTGGGACGAAGCCAAAACACGAGGCTATTCTTTTGATAAATCAAAGATATTTCTATGTAATAAACTAACTCGGTTGCCAATCACAGATGGGCAATTAAAAATAGAGTTTAATTGGTTATATGAAAAGCTCAAAAAACGTTCTCCTGAAAAATATAGTTCTCTTTTATTTGTTAAGGAAGTTGAACCAAATTTTATGTTTGATGTTTGTCATGGTCCAAAAGCTTTTTGGGAAAAGGTCGTTATAACTTAATTATTTGCTGCATCAAAAGTTTTATTGCAATTTTTTACTGAATAGTCCACTGAGGTTAGCGTGAAAAATGAAACTTATATAAAAAATTTGGGAATTTTCAAAAATCAAACCGATGATATTGTTATAAAAAGTTATAAGGAGCTAAAAATATGAATTTTAAATTAGTTAGTTTTGTAGAAGTTAGTGCTAGAGATAGCAGAAAGCCTTTTGAGTTTGATGATAAAGTAAGACAATTAGTTTCTGTTTTTGGAAGGCTTCCAGAGAAGATTAAAGCGAATTTATCGTCACTGAGAGCTTTTGTGGAGCTAGTAGCAAGAAGAAGCAAAAGACCTAATGTTTTAGTTTGCGATCCTTCTGAACGTGTTTATTTTTCTAGTAAAAATTCTAAAGAATTAATAGAGGGCTTAGAGTCAGTGGACACTCCAGAAAAAGCTGTTCCTATTCTTTCTAAAACTTTGAATATGATGAATTTTCTTAGTTGGCAATGGACTCATCCTGAGTTTGATTTTGAATTAGCAACCAGCGAGCAGGGATATAGTAAAGATGAAGTGAAAGCCATTAAAGAATTAATGATTAATCTTGGCAAAGCGCAATCAGATGAAGCCAGAAAGCAACATATGAGCAGAGTGCTTTTGAAATGGGAAGATAAAATAAAATCACAATTAGTGGATCTTAATGAAAAAATTTCAGCTCTTCCCTTTGATGAAGCAGTGGATGTCGAAACACAACTGGAACTTTTGGAGCTTCAGTCTAAAATAGATGAGTTGTTTTTTTATGTGAATTATATTTTTGGGGAGCATTAATTGACAGCTTTTGCCGTAATTGAAAAAGGATGAAGTTTGTTTTATTATTCACAAAAAGAGTTAAATAACATACATTAGTTAAACTTCTTGGCTAAATATAGTCTAGTAAATAAAAACCTTTTATTTTGTCATATTTTAACCAACCAGACCCACTGTTCTCAACTGCTTGGACGTGTTTTTTGATAACTTTGGCGTCTAGCTTAATTCCTCTATACTGCGGTCCAGTAAAGAGACGTTGGAAAGACAATTTATCTACTTCAGAAGCATCGACTAGTTTGCAATAAGTTTGGACATTATCAACTCTTGAGTAAGATGCCAAGATGTCTTTGATTCGCTCGGATTGGGTAGGGATATCTGTTAATTGCATGTTTTATTAAACTCCTGATTATTTATTTAATAAGTATAGCAAAAGAATGACAATAAAAATATTAATACTATTAATTTAAATTAACTTATGTGCAGGCGTGGGTAATGTGGTGATCCAAAAGACTTCTTTTTTATAATTCTTCTAATTATCTGTGCTTGCATCAAATCTTTTATTTGATAATCCAATCAACCCTCGAAGCAATCCATGCAGGATAGCAATTGGTAAAAACAAAATACCCAGAATTAACATTCCCAGTTCGTAAAACAAGGAGCTATCTTTGTATGTTTTCCCATGTAGTCGGGACAGAAATGCGCTAAAGGGTATTCCATAGATATTTCCAGCAATCATTACTTGGGCTGCTGAAAGAATAATTTGTGCTGTTTCTTCCCCGTATTCCTTCACAATAGAATCATAAGAATATTTTTTGGGAAAGCCTCGGGAATCAGCAAAGTGTTGGGCAAACATTATGGCTTTTGCTTCTTCAGGCTTAATAAAATTATCAGCTCCGCTTAGAAAACTACTTATTTCTTCATTGCTCATGCCTTGTTGTAACGCCATTTTTGTATGCTGATAGGAACAAGCTGCGCAACCATTTACTTCGGTTACAGCTAGTTGTAACCGTTCTATAAAATGCTTATTAACTAATTTACTTTTATTGTTCTTAATTAATTTTGCTATAGCTCTTGGAGCAAAAACAAAAGAACGATACATTTCCAATAAACTGAACTTTCGCTTAAATTCATTTTTATGAACTACTGCTTCTGACAATGTGAAATTCTTTTTCATGTGCTTGCTCTTCCTTTTTATTTAAATTTATTTTATTAGAATCTAATACTACTCTATAATTAGTATTATGCCAGAACAAACTATTATAAGTATAACAAAACTGAATAAATTAAAATTAAGAATGGAAACTTTAGGCATTAAAGAACAAGATCTTGTTGAGAAGTTCATCTTAGGCTCGGGAAGCGGAGGTCAAAAAGTCAACAAAACAGCTTCTACTGTTTATCTTAAATATCTCCCAACTGGCGAAGAGGTGAAGTGTGGGGAAGAGCGTTCGCGGGCAATTAATCGATTTTTAGCACGCAGAATATTATGTGATGTAATTGAAGAAAAAATCTTAGGTAAAGAATCTAAAAAACAACAAGATATAGAAAAAATAAGACGACAAAAAAACCGTAGATCTAGAAAAGCTAAAGAGAAGGTTCTTTTATTCAAACGCAAAACATCTGAAAAGAAACAAAATAGAAAAATAACTAATGATGATTAACTTGTAGTGCTTTTAAAGTATAATCCTTGAAACATTCTTTCTTGCTTTTTATCTTCAGTTGGGGCATCCTTATTGAAAACATTATAAGGAGTTTAGTTATATGAGGCATGTATTTTTGTCTATGGTAATAATATTGGGAAGTTTTTTGTACGCTGATTCGAGTTGGCAAACAAAAGCAGATGTTAGGTTTAATCTTTCGCAGACTGCTTATGACAATTGGAAAGATGGTGGTGAAAATACTTGGATTTGGCAGTTAGGTTTTCTGGGAAGTCACGATCAAATCAAACCTGAAAATAATTGGAAAAATAGCTTAAAGGTCAATTATGGCCAGAGTCGTCAAGGATCGGAAGAAATCAGAAAATCCAGCGACGAATTGCGTTTCATTTCTGTATATTCATGGAAAAAAAGTAACGTTTATGCCGCTTTCAATTTGTTGTCTCAAATTTCTGAAGGCAAAGATTATAGTGGGCTTACGCCGGCATTGGTTTCTTTTGCCTTTGATCCTTTGTATTTAACGGAAAGTTTAGGGTATGAAACCTTGCTATTAAATGTTATTACGACACGAGTTGGGGTTGCGTTAAAACAAACAATTGCCAATAAAACCTCCTTGACGTCTAGTAAGTCTGAATTTGGTGTTGAGTTTGTGACAGAATTTGCTCATAAACTGACTGAAACAGTATCTTATGCCACTACTTTACAGCTATTTTCACAATTGAAGTCAGTAGATCAGATTGATGTTTATTGGGATAATGATGTAAAGGGAAAATTAACTTCAGATTTGAACTGGATATTCAACATTAATTTGAAATATAACAAAGACGTATCTTCAATAGTTCAATTAAAGCAAACGTTTGCGTTGCAATATTTATTTTCTTTGATATAAAAACAAATTTCTATTTAGTTGATTGAAAGTAAGTCTAATGTGGCTAGTTTTTTTAAATAAATTGAATTTTTTGTTAGAAACCTCG
>Ga0265294_10009295_pt1 | contig 11351 bp, 10 predicted proteins | sample MunlanPumphouse3_FD_192504 | JGI IMG/M metagenome (GOLD analysis project Ga0265294, IMG submission 192504) | Groundwater microbial communities from a municipal landfill in Southern Ontario, Canada - Pumphouse #3 | ecosystem: Environmental > Aquatic > Deep subsurface > Groundwater | place...
CATAGATTATAGATAAGTATATTGTGTTTGTAAAGTATTCGAATCGCCGCGATTCGATATGTCGTTGTTGTGGTTGTATATAATGTCTGTCATTATGATTACGATAAAAGGTAGTATAAAAAACCATTTGACACATAAACCAAATCTGCTACAATTGAAACAGATAAAGATTCGATTCAGTTAAACCTTCCGTCCGGCTGGTTTTTTTTAAATTAAAATGTGGTAGAATTAACTTAAGAAATAAATAATAAATTTTATAAAACTATGGAACAGAAACAGTTTGCTATGGCAATCAATCAGATCTGCGAGGAGAAAGGCATCCCCAAAGAAAAGGCGATGGAAATCGTGGAGGCGGCGGTTGCTGCGGCTTATAAGAAAGACTACGGAGAAAAAGGGCAGGTTATCGAGGCTAAATTTGACGAGGATACCGGGGATGTAAAAGCTTACCAAGTCAAAACGGTGGCAGAGATGACAAATGACGAAGAGGGCGAAGAATATGTCGAAGAAGAGGAGGCGGAAGAGACCGATGAGGAGGGTGAGCCGAAGAAAAAATTCAACCCGGAAAAAAATATCACGCTGGAGGATGCGGCAGAATTTAGCAAGGGAGCTAAACTGGGAGATGAAATCCGTATCGAATTGCCACCGCATAGCGATTTCGGTCGAATTGCCGCGCAGACTGCCAAGCAGGTTATGATTCAAAAGATTCGTGAGGCGGAAAAAGAAGCGGTATTCGAAGAATTCAAAGACAAAGAGGGCGAAGTTGTGAATGGAACCGTACAACGCGTTGAAGGACGGAATGTCTTGGTGGATGTAGGAAAAGCTGTCGGTATCCTCTATCCGGCGGAGCAGATCAGCGGTGAGAGATATCAGGTCGGGCAAAGGCTCAAGGTGTATATTGCTAAGGTTTCGCAAGAAACCAAAGAAGCTAATCTTGTCTTATCTCGTATCAGTGAGGAAATCGTGAAGAAACTTTTTGAGCTTGAAGTGCCGGAGATTTACGCTGGTACTGTGGAAATAAAAGGAGTCGCCCGTGAAGCCGGTTCCAGGAGCAAAGTGTCGGTGGCTTCGAATGAGGAAGGAATCGACCCGGTAGGATCCTGTGTCGGGCAAAGAGGCGCCAGAATTCAGACTATCATCAATGAATTGGGCGGAGAAAAAATCGATATTATCGAATGGAGCGAGGATGCCAAGAAATATATCCAGCACGCACTTTCACCAGCAAAAGTGACTAGTATTATTTTGGACGAAGAGAAAAAGGTTGCGACCGCATTCGTGGCCGAAGACCAACTCTCTCTCGCTATCGGTAAGAACGGTCAGAATGTGCGCTTGGCAACCAAGCTATCCGGATGGAAGATTGACGTGGTGGAAAAGAAGAAATCTGAGGAAGAGGCGGTTGAAGAAGTGAAAGAAGATACGGATTTTGAAGCATAAACCCTTTTTAATTTGTCATTCCGAAATGAGCTACTGCGATTGAGGAATCTGGGAAAGATACTATGCTGGAGAAAAGATATGTTTGTAGGAATATAGTTTGTGCAGTTATCGTGCATTTCCCGGATCCCTCAGGCGAGTGTACCTTTCGGGATGACATATTCCGATTTGATGTGTGTCGTGTGAAAATTGTTCTATAAAGTGATTAAACTAATAATTTTTAAAAGAACAAAATGGCAATAAAAACTATCGTCGTGGGGCACAAGAACCCTGACACTGACTCTGTTTTATCGGCGATTTTGGTTTCTAAGTTTTCAAAGAAAATCTTAGGCTTTGAGGCGGAAAGCAGGATTGCGGGTGATGTAAATAACGAGACAAAATATATTTTGGATCTGGTAAAAGAGGCTAAACCGAAACTCATCAAGAAAATTACGAACGAGAACGTGGTCTTGGTGGACACGACCGAGCCGGGGCAGATTATTGAAGGTCTGACCGAGGATAATTTGGTGGGGATAATTGATCATCATAATTTGGGCGGACTAAAAAGTTCCGGGGCTATTTATGTGAGGACGGAAAGTATAGGTTGTGCCTGTTCTCTTATTTACAAAATTTTGAAAGAAAAAGGCGTGAAAGTCGATAAGAAGTCTGCAATCATGATGATAGCAGGCATAGTCTCTGATACTCTTAATTTGACTTCACCGACAACAACCCCTGAAGATAAGAAATTCTTGAAAGAGCTTACGCAACTTACCAAGGTTGATATTAAGAAATTCGTTGCCGGTCTTTTCGAGGCCAAGTCCAGCCTCAAGGGGATTTCGCTTGATAGGGTTGTGGAATGTGACTATAAAGAATTCGAGATGGGCGGTAAGAAAGTAGGTATCGGGGTTTGGGAAACCACCAATCCTGAGAGCGTAAACATGAGTGCGGAAAAAATTATGAAGTTGCTTGAAGATAAGAAGATAAAAGAAGATTTAGATTATCTTTTGTTCGGTGTGGTGGATATTCTGAAAAATAATACTTACTGCTATGTTATCGGCGAGGCTGAGGAGAAGTTGATTAGCGATGTTCTTGGTGTAACGACTAAGGATAAAGTGGCATTTTTGAAAGGCGTGGTTTCAAGAAAGAAACAAATCGTGCCGCAATTAAGGAACCATTTTGTAAGGTAGGGGGAAATTTAATAATCAAGAGAAGAAAACTATGGAAAATACGATAAAAGATTTAGAAAAATCACAGAAAGAGATTTCGGTTACCGTTTCGGATGACGAGATGCAGAAACACATCGAGAAGGCGACGGAGGAGATATCCAAGTCGGTGAAGTTGGATGGATTCCGCCAGGGCAAGGTGCCTAAGGATATCGTGAAGCAGAAAGTCGGCATGGAGAAGATATACGAAGAGGCGGCACATATGGCTATTGAGGAAACTTATTTGGAAATCCTAAAGGCGACACCGGAGATGATTCCGTTGGGGCAGCCGAAAGCGGAAATAATCAAGATGGCTCCGGGGAATGATTTCGAATACAAGATGACTATCTCCGTGATGCCGGCGGTAAAGCTGGGGGATTACAAGAAGGTTACAGGCAAAGCCGAGGTGAAGGAAGTCGAAGAATCGCGGATTGATGCCGAGCTTGAGAATTTGCGCAAGCGACGCGCGGCTTATATCACCAAAGATGAACCGGCGGCAAAAGATGACCGTGTGGAGATCGATTTCGAAGTGCGTGTTGGTGGTGTGAAAATCGAAGGAGGCGAGAGCAAGAATCATCCTTTGATTGTTGGAGAGGACAAATTCATTCCTGGCTTCGAGGAAAAATTGGTTGGGATGAAAAAGGACGATATCAAAGAATTCGAACTACAATTTCCTGCCGACTACAAGGCAGATTTGGCTGGTAAGATGGCCAGTTTCAAGGTAACGATGGACTCGGTGCAAAAAGTGGAGAAGCCGGAGCTAAACGACGAATTCGCTCAGGGTCTTGGCAAAGTTAAAGACTTGGCAGAGCTGAAGAGCAATTTGCGCAAGAATATGGAAGCGGAGGAAAAAGCGCACGCTGATCACGAGCTTGAGCACGAGCTAATCGATCAGGTCGTGAAAGATATGGAAGCGGACATTCCTCAGATCTTGATCGACTCCGAAGTCACCAATATGATTGCGGAATTCAAAGGCAATATCAGCCAGGCGGGAATGGATTTTGACACTTATCTGGCGAATGCCAAGGCTACCGTAGAAGGTCTCCGTGAAGAATGGAAACCGTCGGCGGAAAAGAAAGTGAAAGAGCACCTGGCAATCCGCGAAGTCGCTCTGCGTGAAAACATCAAAGCGGAAGATGATGAAATTACCGAGAAGGTGGACGAAACCCTGAAACACTATCCGAACGCGGAAGAAATCAGGGGGAAGATAGACATGAGCCGTTTCCGAGACTATATTGCGGGAGATATCTTGAAGATAAAGGTGGTGAAATTTCTGCAAGAATTGGCGGAAAAGAATTAGACTTATTTCTGGGTGAAATATTTAAGAAAAGGCAAATTAATATTTGCTTTTTTCTTTGTTTGCCGGATGGAGTAGCGGGATTTATCCCGCGCAGTTATCCAATATGGATAGGACGAGCAATAACGGTATTTTCTCGCATAGGACAACCGCGCAGACTGAAGTCTGCTACTCCATATATGATTTTGTTTCTATGTTCTTTGCAAAAAAAACAAAACCCATTATACTTAAAACATAACTATTAAATATAAAACATATGTTAATACCGACAGTAATCGAAAAATCCAGCGACGGTGAAAGGGCATACGATATTTATTCGCGACTCCTCAAAGACCGTATCATTATGCTGGGCGGTCCGATCAATGATGCCGTGGCAAACAATATTATTGCGCAGCTTTTATTTCTTGATAGACAGGATAAAAAGAGCGACATCAGTCTCTATATCAATTCTCCGGGAGGGGTGGTTTCTTCCGCCCTAGCAATCTACGACACGATGAATTACGTCAAAGCCGACGTATCGACCGTTTGTGTGGGGATGGCGGCCTCAGCGGCGTCCCTGCTGCTCTCCAGCGGGGCAAAAGGCAAACGTTTAATCTTGCCTAACGCGGAAGTTATGATTCATCAAGTTATGGGCGGTGCCGAAGGGCAGGCGAGCGACATCGAGATTTCCGCGCGCCAGATTCTGCGCATCAAGGCGAATCTCAATAAGATTCTTGCCAAGAACACGGGACAGCAACTTTCAAAAATCGAGCATGACTCCGATCGTGATTTCTATATGGATGCGGAAGAGGCGAAGAAGTATGGGATCGTGGATAAGATTGTGAAGTAAAAATATAATGAACAGTATTTACTAGTACTGTTCATTTTTGCATTACGGTGGATTATGGGTAAGGTCTATTGTGTAGCGGTTCATTAATTCTAAATTATATTATGGAAAAAAAATAGAGAAAAAACGGTAAAAGAATTAAAGTGGTGGGAATACATGGTTCTGTCTTTCTTTCTTATAATTTTGCCTGTAATGTTTTTAGATAATATGTTTGTTGGAATATTTTGGTTAGTTGTATTATATTTTTTATATTTTGACAAAGTTAAACTTGCCATTCGAGATTCGAGAAAAAAGAGAATAATTTATGTAGCAATAGCTTTAGTAATATTATTTTATGCCCAAATGTTTCTTACTGCTAAAAAAGACGTCGCAGAAACTAGTGATGAATTGAATCAAATATATGCTTTAATGACCTCAACCACGCTGCAGCTGAAGCAGTCTATTGCAGAAAATGAAACTTGTTTTAATGACGAATCTTTGGAAAGCGGAATTTCCGCTGATTGTGTTATTAATATTCGTAAGATTCAGGATAATTTTAGGAATGACGAGAAAACAAATATGAGTAGATTAGAAGGGTATTATCAGGCAAATCAAGCAACTCTGAATACGGGTAATCAACAAATGATTGAAAAATACTTAAAGCTTTATAGGGCGGGGGCTTATTCAAGTCTTATGGGGGCATATGATCAATATTTTAGTGCATATATTGAATGGCATAAGTATTTTAGAGATTATGTGGGGATTAAGGGTGTCGATAATATGACCACTGAAGAAATAATGAAAGCACAGACATTAGCTAAAGACGTAGTCACTGCCGAAGAAGATTTGAAGTTAAAAACAAATGCGTTTAAGGATTATCTTTATGAAAATTTTGACCAGAGCTTTATTTCCGCCGTACAAGCTGCCAGCTAATTGTGAAAGTGTCCGTCATTCTGACCTTTAGTCGAAATTGTTTTTTGTGTTATCAACATGTTTCAGAATCTTCGATATAACACAGGTTATAGCCTAAGAATATGATCAATCAAAATATTAATGTAATCAGTGATTATGTGGGAACGAGCTAATAAAAATGTAATATGTCTCTCTAAACAATGTGGAGATGACAAAAATGAACGTGGAAGGGTTCTTCTTCCGCAAAATCAATTACTGATAAAACAGGGATTGGATTTGGTCGATTTTATTTATAAAAAAGAAGAAGATAGAATTTATCCTGAAAAATTTGATTGGTTTGATGACAATGATTTGAGAATGGATTTTCAAATCAACGTATTGGCGTATGTATTGTTGGTTTGTGAATTGGAGAGGATTGTGTCAAAAGACTATAAAGACACCTGTAAAAAGCTGGAACTAATGGGGTTTAGTGCTTTTGATGATACTTTAAGGATAGAGAAAAGAAGGGTTGAAATAAAAAAATTTAAACTCTGGAGGGATAAGGTATTTGCGCATACATCATATACTAATCCTCGGGACAAGAAAGTCAGGAAAGAAGATAATATATCTACTCAACTAACCTCCCTGCATTTTTTATTAGGAGGAGTATTGTCCTTCTCCGAAGAGGGTTATTTCCAGTTAGGAGGATATGCTATAAATGCTGGCGAAGATGAGTCCATTCCTTTTCCGATAATTGATATTAGAGGAGATCACCAGGGGATCATAGATCATTATAATGCTTGGGAAGAAATGTTTGTGGAAATAGTCAACCGATTTAAGGAGAAAAAGAAGGAGGAGGTAATGATGAATAATAAAGATATCTTAGATATTATTTATCCTAGGGAGTGAAGGACTGGTGGCTTCGCTGTAGCAGAGAATATGTGAGGGAGGTATATAAAGGATTTTGAAACTAACTCAGAATAACAACGCGATATATGCATAATGACACACTAATTTTATGGTGACATATTATTGGCTTATATAAAGCAATAAATTCGTTATAAGTTATCAGTTATAAGTTATCAGTCATTTGTTGACAAACTTTTTAAATCCTATAGAATGAATCTTGTTAGTCTAAACAGCTAATAAAAAAAGTTCAATTTACTTTTACACAATACGGGGTTTTAATACAGAAAGTCAGTCCTGAACAGGGCTTGACAAATGTTTTATTTGCTCTATGATGGAATAGTGATTGAAAAAGAAAGTTCATTGAAAACTTGGCAAACAAATTGAGTAAGGTTTCATATATTTTATATGAAATTATTATTCCACATATATTATGAATTTTGTGTAGTTGTTCTGTGTCGAAAAAAAACTTTCACAAGACTCTTTGAGTCTTTATTATAGTTCAATTTCTTCTAGTCTGATTGAGTACTGGACTTCAAGAAGAACATAATTTTTATTGAGAGTTTGATCCTGGCTCAGGATGAACGCTAGCGGCGTGGATAAGGCATGCAAGTCGAACGCCCCAGTTTACTGGGGAGTGGCAAACGGGTGAGTAATACGTTGATTACCTACCTTGAAGTTTGGGATAACTCCGAGAAATTGGAGCTAATACCAAATAGTCCCGCAAGGGTAAAGATTTATCGCTTCAAGAAGGGTCGACGCACTATCAGCTAGTTGGTGAGGTAATGGCTCACCAAGGCTATGACGGTTAGGAGGCTCGAGAGGGTATTCTCCCACATTGGCACTGAGACACTGGCCAAACTCCTACGGGAGGCTGCAGTCGAGAATCTTCGTCAATGCGCGAAAGCGTGAACGAGCGACGCCGCGTGAGCGATGAAGCCCTTCGGGGTGTAAAGCTCTTTTATTAGGGACAAACTTTGATGGTACCTAGTGAATAAGAGGTTGCTAACTCTGTGCCAGCAGCAGCGGTAATACAGAGACCTCAAGCGTTATCCGGAATTATTGGGCGTAAAGCGTCTGTAGGTTGGATAAATAGTCAGATGTCAAATTTTAGGGCTTAACCTTAAAACTGCATTTGAAACGTTTATTCTAGAGGACGGTAGGGGCAAGTAGAACTTATAGTGTAGCAGTAAAATGCGTTGATATTATAAGGAATACCAAAAGCGAAGGCATCTTGCTGGACCGTTCCTGACACTGAGAGACGAAAGCGTGGGTAGCGAATGGGATTAGATACCCCAGTAGTCCACGCTGTAAACGATGGATATTAGGCATTAGGAGTGTCGACCCTTTTAGTGCCGAAGCTAACGCGTTAAATATCCCGCCTGGGAAGTACGGCCGCAAGGCTAAAACTCAAAGGAATAGACGGGGACCTGCACAAGCGGTGGAACATGTGGTTTAATTCGACGATAAACGAGGAACCTTACCCAGGCTAGAAGCCATTCGAATTTCTGTGAAAACGGAAAGTGCCGCAAGGAGCGAATGGACAGGTGCTGCATGGTTGCCGTCAGCTCGTGCCGTGAGGTGTTCGGTTAAGTCCAGCAACGAGCGCAACCCCTGTCGAATGTTGTATTTTTCATTCGATACTGCCCGAGTTAATTGGGAGGAAGGTGGGGATGACGTCAAATCAGCATGGCCCTAGACGCCTGGGGCTACACACATGTTACAATGGGAGATTACAAAGGGTTGCCAAACCGAAAGGTGGAGCCAATCCCATCAAAGTCTCTCTCAGTTCGGATTGAGGGCTGCAACTCGCCCTCATGAAGCCGGAATCGCTAGTAATCGTGAATCAGCTATGTCACGGTGAATACGTTCTCAGGTCTTGTACTCACCGCCCGTCACATCAAGAGAGTCGGTAATACCCGAAGCTCCTCCGTTTAATAGGGGGGACCACGGTAGGATCGGCAATAAGGATGAAGTCGTAACAAGGCATCCGTAGCGGAAGCTGTGGATGGATCACCTCCTTTCTAGGGATGATTGAGGAACCGTAAGGTTCTGAACGACCCGAGGTCACAAGGCTATCCGATAGTCTTTCTATAAGCTGTTTGAGAATACAGCTTCAAACAAAAACTCCATAGGACAACTACACAAAGTTTTATAATATATTGTTTGCCAAGTTTTCAGGGAATTTTTCCGGAAGCTGCCTTGTGAGAGGCGGTTTTTTGTTCTTTGTCTGCTATTGACAAATATAAAAATATATGATATTATAATCTGTAATTTGATGGAATGTATTTTTCAGGATACTAAATTAATTAAAAATCATTTTAGTTAGTTTAGTCTCCTAAAAACGATGATTGTTTTAGGAGCATGGAGGAAGGCATGGAAATAGAAAAATTCATTGAATTAGTCAAGTCGAAAGGTGACTTGGCAAGGCAGAATGAAGAGGCTTATAAGAAAAAGCTGAAAAGCTTGTTTCTTGTTGATTTGCGGAGGAACATAGAAGCTACCTCGGATGAGGAATATGTGAATATCCTCCAGGGAGGTGAAAGCGAAATTCACTTAGATGTGATGGGTATTGAAGAGAATAGATTCCCCCTGGCGGAGGATATCCTAAGAGGTCTCCTTTATGACTTAAATTGCGTAGGAGGTGATCTTATATATGACTGCAAAACTTCCAATGAAGATAAATCTTTTGTGGTCACTATAAAGGGGCGATAAAGCCCCGAAAGGCCTAAAAAGTTCTTTCTGGAGATGCAAAGTCGCATTTTCGCAGAAGAACTTATTTTTTTTGTAAAATATATTTTTTGGGTAGGCTAAATACGGGATTTAAACGTTTCTAACGACCCGAGGTCACAAGGATATCCGATAGTCTTTCTATAGGCTGTTTGAGAATACAGCTTCAAACAAAAACCCCATAGGACAACTACACAAAGTTTTATAATATATTGTTTGCCAAGTTTTCAGGGAATTTTTCCGGAAGTTGCCTTGTGAGAGGCGGTTTTTTTATTGTTGAAAAACTTAAAGGGGGTGTAATGGAGATAATATAATTTATGGTAAAAAATGAAAAAAAACAAGTTCAGAGTAATCTTCGTTTTAGCTAGTGTTTTTGCGTTGTCTGGATGGTATTTTTATAATCTGCAGAATTATACTTTTTATTATTCTGACAGCGAGAGAAAAGAGATTTTGGAGGACCGCAACAAGATTAGCGTTATGAGTTTAAAAATTCAATATGACGAATGTTTTTGGGAAGAAACATATGAGTGTCGAGAAACAATGCGAGCTTTAAAATTTAAAGGGTATATATCGGATAAAGATTGGAAAATCGTTGATGATAATTTCTATAACCCTACCGAAGAGGCGAAAAGGATTCGATTAGCCGCACTTAATAAAATGTACGATAAGAGAGCAAACGAAGAAAAGGCGTATAAGAGTTTAAAGTATTTTAATCAATTCCTTTTTGAAGAGATCTTAATTCTTATAAGCATTCTATCAGTAATACACCTTTTTAAAGAAAGAAAATTGAAGTTGTCATGAATATTTTGTTGAAGATGTATCTTTCTTTGTCATTCCGGCCTCCGAGCCGGAATCTGCGTTATTTTACGCTAGCGCCTTGTGTCCCGAGATGAATAGACGATTTTACAGCATTTTGAGAGCGAAAGATTAAGTATGGTGCAATAAACAAAGTGAGGCGGTAATATCTTGCAGATTCCGGGTCAAGCCTGGAATGACACAAAGAAGAGGCTAATCGGTGGAATGGGTTTTTTTTCTGGGATAGATAATCTGTCATTTCGGCCCCCGAGCCGGAATCTGCGGTGTGCTACGCTGATGCTTTCTGTTTTGAAATAAATAAAACGATTTTACAGCATTTTGAGAGCGAAAGATTAAGTATGGTGCAATAAACAAAGTGAGGCGGTAATATCTTGCAGATTCCGGGTCAAGCCTGGAATGACAAATCCGATTGTTTTTTATTAAGGTTAAGCCCATAAAATATGGAAAAGACCTATTACGTGTATATTGTTACCAATATCAACGATACTGTCCTGTATATTGGTGTGACCAACGACTTGCAGAGAAGAATCTACGAGCACAAGAACGGGCTGATAAAAGGCAGTTTTTCTAAAAGATATAAATTATGCAAATTGGTTTATTACGAATCGACGAATGACATTCTCGCTGCTATCGCGCGAGAGAAACAGCTCAAAAATTGGGAGAGAAAATGGAAGGCTGGATTGATCAGAAAAAGCAATCCGGAATTTGATGAATTAAATATCAATTAGATTGCACTTACCGTCATTCCGGCCTCCGAGCCGGAATCTGCGTTGTGTTACTCTAGTACTTTATGTCCTGAGATAAATGGACGATTTTATGGGATTTTGAGAGCGAAAGATAAAGCCTAGAGCAATCAATGAAGCAAGGTGGTAATAGTTTGCAGATTCCGGTTCAAGCCCGGAATGACATGGCGGAGAAGAGGTCTTGAATCCTGATATCGTAATTTTACGGTCTATAAAGTGCATTTTTTTATTTTCTTGATTATAAAAACTATTTTATGTATAATACCTGTAAATAAAGGAATGATATTTTTTAATTTTTGATATCTTGTTTCGATCTAATCTTATTATCGGCTAATTTTTAAAAATGGAAGAGAGAAAAAGCAACGTGAGGGCGGGTAAGTACAAAGCGGTTATTATTTTTTTTGTATTTTGCTTGCTTTTTGTTTTTGGTGCGTTTTATTTCAAGGATTCTTTGCTTCCCGGTGCAACCGATAACCCGGATGTGTATTTCAAGGATTGCAATATCTTGGAAGAAAATTGTCTTGACGCGGCAAAGTGCGAGTTGAATATCTATT
>Ga0265294_10009296_pt1 | contig 11351 bp, 9 predicted proteins | sample MunlanPumphouse3_FD_192504 | JGI IMG/M metagenome (GOLD analysis project Ga0265294, IMG submission 192504) | Groundwater microbial communities from a municipal landfill in Southern Ontario, Canada - Pumphouse #3 | ecosystem: Environmental > Aquatic > Deep subsurface > Groundwater | place...
CAAGTTCTGTCTCAATGGGGTCAAATCCTTTCAGGCTCTGTACAACTCTTACAATACGACCCGATACCCAGGAGTCAATAAGCACTTCCAACACAGAGTTGAACTTGCTGTACTCCTTCTTCTCCTGTATCTTCCTGTCGATTTGCTCAGCGAGATTGACGACATTCTCACTGATCTTCGGAGCATAGGATCGCATATTCATTGCAATCTTTCTCAGGCCAGAAGCAAGGTGTGGATTCTGGTACTCACTGCTGGTTGCAAGCATCTCCGCGGAGAGGTTGAATGCAAGGCTCTCATACACACTGAGGGCAATGTTCTCATCTTCTTCCCTGCTTTTAATCTTGATGAGGTTGTTCTCCTCGTAGATATCAATATACTGCTTCAATTCATCAACATATCTGCTGATCGTCGAGCGGTGGACGCCAAGACGGCGCGCAATCTCGGCTCTCCTCAGTCCTTCCGGATGGGAGTGAAGCAACAACTCAAGTTGTGCAACGCGTTCGCCTTTCATACACTAATCCCTCTCATTTGCACCATTCTGCAACAAAATACAAGTCAGTATACCATGGATGTTCCATCTTACAAGGCTTATTTGCACAAATGAACGCAGTTTTGCAACATCACTGATGAGTTGTCGAGGAAACTCACTCATGATAGGATATGCATACAAGGAGAGACTACTATGGAAGAACGTCTGACGAAGCTTGAAATGAAACTTGCCTATGCGGAAGAGACGATCGTAACCCTCGATTCTGTGGTCACTGAACAAGCCAAAGAAATCGGACTTCTGAAGAGCCGTCTCGAAGCATTGGAAAAACGTGTCTCTGATGTGGTGGATGAAATGGGGGATGACGTAGCCCCTTCGGACCAGCGGCCACCCCACTATTAGGAATTAGATAAACAGATTGACTTTGCTCTCTGATGCGGCACCCATGTAGGTGGCAACGCCTCCTACCTCGACGCCGTCAAGCAGTTCCTCTTTGGTGATGCCCATGATATCCATAGACATCTGGCAGGCCACCATGCGGACTCCTGAGCTCTTTGCATCCAGGAACATCTGGGTGACTTGGTCGACATGTTTCTTCTTCATGCGGCTTTTCATCATCTTTGCTCCCAATCCTCCCATATTCATGCTGGAGAGTCCAAGCTCGTCCATTCCCTTGGGAAGCATGCTAGAGAACATCTTCCCCATGAAATCCTTCTTGACCGGTGGTGCTTGTTTCTTGCGTAGTACACTCAAACCCCAGAAAGTGAAGAACATGGTAACTTGTTTTCCTGAGGCAGCAGCTCCATTTGCAAGCACGAAGGATGCGAGGGCCTTGTCCAAGTCATTGGAGAATACAACCATTGTTGCACCATTATCGGGAGCACAGATGGCAGGTTTCTCTCCAGCTGAGTCAGGCATTGAACAGATGTTTGCATTTCCTTTCTCAACAACGGCCTCAATAACCCCTTCTGTTGTGGTCACCGAAACAAGGTTGTTGCCGGTGAGCTTGCTCCAGGATTGTACATCAACACCGAAACCAGGGTCGGAAGCCTTGATGACTATGCGGTCCCCCTCTTCAAGTTTGTCCATTTCCTTCTTGAGTCGGATAATCGGACCGGGGCATTGCAATCCACAGGCGTCTACCTTGAAGATCTTATTCTCTGTCCTTCTGCGGAATGATCCATCTTCGTTGAGATTGTCGATTGTTGCACTCTCTTCCTTGATGTTCAGTACCGTCTTATGCTCAAGCAATTCACGTTCGCGCATTGCACTGTCATAGGTCTTGAAGCCTCCTGTGAGGTTCCTTACACGGCTAAAGCCATTCTGGCGAAGGATGCGTTCGGCAAAGTAGCCACGCAGACCCATGGCACAGTTAAGGATAATGTCGCGGTCCTTTGGGACTTCCTTCAATCGGTCACGGAGATCGGTATTGGGGATATTCACAGCCCCTTCTATTGCACCGAGCTCAAACTCCTCTTCGCTTCTAACGTCAAGCATGAAGGTGCCGTTTTTCCGTGCCTCCTCTGCTTCATCCCAACTGATGGTGTCGCTCATACCTTCAAGGACGTTGACGGCAATGAAGCCGACCATGTTCACGGGATCCTTGGCACTTGAGAAGGGAGGAGCATAGGCTTGTTCGAATTCTGCCAGGTCATAGACCGTACCATCCTTCCCAATGAAGGCGGAGATAATGTCGATACGTTTGTCGACCCCACCATATCCTACGGACTGTCCTCCCCAGATTTTTCCTGTTTCTGGGTGGTAGAGTACTTTCAAGGAGAGCTGTCTTACATTGGGATAATATCCTGCATGATTGCCCACATGGGTGATAGCGCAGCGATAGGGGAGAGAGGCGGCTTTCAAGCCTTTCTCGGTCAGACCTGTGGAAGCAACCGTCAGGTCAAAAATCTTTGCAATGCTGGTACCGATGATCCCGGTATAGGGCTTCTTGTTCCCATCCACGATATTATCTGCACAGAGGCGGGCTTGCTTGTTTGCAGGACCGGCGAGGGGGATCGTTACCGGGCTCCCTGAAAGCGGGCTTTCAAAGACAATGGCGTCACCTATTGCCCTGATGTCCTTGTCGTTGGTGGAGAAATATTCATCTACCTTGATTGCCCCGTTCTTTGCGAGTTCAATACCTGAGTCCTTGAGGAATGCGGTATCGGGCCTCACCCCAATGGAGAGGATTACCAGATCTGCATCGATCAGTGTGCCCGATTGCAGGCGTACACTGACCAGTGATCCATGATGCTCAAAGGAGGCTACGCCATCCTGCAGGAAGAGATTGATCCCTTTTGCCCTGAGGTGTTGCTGTACTTCCGCTGCCATGTCGTAGTCGATGATATTCATGACTTGGTCGAGCGCTTCCACAACCGATACTTGTAGGCCACGCTCCTTCAGGTTCTCTGCCATCTCAATGCCGATAAAGCCACCGCCGACTACCACTGCACGTTTGGTTGCTGGACTGTCAACTTTTTCCTTGATGCTATCAATATCGCTGACAGATCGAAGAGACATGATTGCCGGGTGCTCTATCCCAGGGATGGGAGGCTTAACCGGGCTAGCCCCAGGGGAGAGGATGAGTACATCGTAGCGTTCATCATACTCCGTGTTGCGTTTCAGGTCCTTTACATGGATGGTCTTTGCTTCACGATCGATATGTACGACTTCGCTTTGGATACGAGCTTCCACGTTCAACGATTCCATGAACTTGTCAGGGGTCATGACAAATAATCTGGAGCGTTCAGTTATTACATTACCGGCGTAATAGGGAAGACCACAGTTCGCGTAACTGATGTATTCACCACGTTCAAACATGATGATCTGGGCCTTTTCGTCCCTTCTTCTGAGTCTGGCGGCAGTACCTGCCCCTCCTGCGACTCCTCCGATGATAAGGTATTTCTTTTCCATAGGGTCTCCTAGTTATTGGGTGACTGAGTGAATTGTAGTTCGCTTGGAAGGTTGAGTTCTGAACAATTATAGGTTTGTACCATTTCACTGCCTGTTTCGGTCAGGGCAACGGTAAGGCTTCTTCGATCCATGATACTCAAGGTTCTCTGAACAAGTTTACGTTTCTCCAGACTATCCAAGATGCGGGTAAGCCGGGATGGGGAAAGTTCCAGTTCCTTTGCCAAGGCACTGGGTTCGCAGATTCCCTTGTTTACCGCACATAGTAACAAGGCATCGTTGAAAGAGAGTCCTGTTTGCTGCTTCAACTGGTCCTCGAAGTTGCGAAGGGAAGTCTGCAACTTTCGGATGGCGCAGAGATCAATCATGCAAACCTCCATAAGTAATTTTATTTAGCAATAATTGCCATAGACAAATATACGAGGAAGTGCTCTCTTTGGTCAATATGTAGATAAAAAAAGAGTGACTTATTATTTCTGCTATGACATAGCTGAGAGCGAATAATTTGGGGATAGACAAGAAACCTGCAAATTTTACATAAAAAACGAGATATGTTCTGACAGAAGCGGGTACTTTTTACCAGTAAATAAATAGTGCTAAAGAAAATCGATAAATTTATATATGCAAATAGTATACTCCCTAGGTATATTGACAATTTCAGACATTCCAGCATATGCTTGTACCTAGGAAGGGATATGATTAGGAGAAGAATAGAAGGTTGCTGGCAGGGATAAAGCCCTTCAGTCCCAGCGATGTCCTACTACTTTGATCTACTTGGTGTTGGGTATTTTTCTCTTACGCGATGTCCGGTACTACATCTTGGTTCTACTTTTATTGCCAAGCAACGCGACTCCCTTGGGCCAGTGGTTTTCCCGACCACTGGCCTTTTGATGCTCAATAGAGGATTCAGTTATCTTCATCCGACCAAGCAATACAAAGGTATGGTTTTCCTTCATGAATACTTTTTATGGAGAGGAAGGAACACAGGTCCAAAAGGTATCGTAGTAACATGAAAGATGTTACGATATATCCTAACGGAGGAGAATCAGCATGCAAATTGAACCTCGGCAGGGAAGAGAGACAGCACGGGAATATGCTCTTCGTCAGCTGAAGGAAAACATCATTTCGCTGCAATTGGAACCTGGGAGCATGGTCAGTGAGAACGAGATTGCAGCCCAACTGGGTATTTCCCGTACTCCGGTTCGTGAAGCCCTGATTGAGCTGAGTCGGGTAAATATTGTGGAAATTCTTCCCCAAAAGGGGAGCAGGATTATGCTGATCGACTACGCCATGGTTGAAGAGTCCCGTTTTCTACGTCTGGTGTTGGAGAGGGAAGTGGCAAAGGTCCTGTGTACCATGGAAGAGGTTCCTGATCTCTCTTTCCTCGAAGAGATCATTCGATTGCAGAGTTTCTATATAGAACACTCCAATCCGGAAAAATTGTTGGAGTTAGACAACCAGTTTCATGCCTTGCTATTCCAGCTTGCAAATAAAGTCCAGTGTTATGGTTGGATGATCGAAGGTCTTACCATCCATTTCGACCGTGTTCGTGCCATGAGTCTGAATGCCATCAAGGACATCAAGATAGTCAGTGACCATCAGGCAATAGCTGAGGCGATCAAGCAAAGGGATGCCGAGCTTGCAGGTCAGCTGATGGAGGAGCATCTCAGTCGTTACAAGATTGATGAATCTGCCATCAGGGAGAAATATCCAACCTACTTTCGTTGATCATCTCTCTTCTGTATACTGCATGCCATGCGAAGAATACTCTGTTATGGTGACTCAAATACTTTCGGGACCAACCCAAGTGGGGGAAGGTGGCAATACGATCAGCGATGGACAGGAATACTCTCCTCCCTCCTCGGCCCCGATTTCCAGATCATTGAAGAAGGACTTGGTGGCCGTACCACCGTGTTTGATGACCCACTCGAGCTTCACCGCTCGGGTCGGGAGTTCTTGCCTGTTGCCCTTCACAGTCATCGCCCACTGGACCTGGTGATCCTCTCCTTGGGTACCAACGATTGCAAGAAGTTCTTCAATGCCGATGCTCGAATTATCGCAAAAGCCCTACAACAATTGGCATCTCTCATCAAGACTCACCCCTATGGGGAGGGATATCCGATACCACAGGTGTTGGTGCTTTCTCCCATTCATATTGGAGATGAGATAGAACAGTCCCCGTTTGTCAGTTTCAATTCCAACTCCGTTCTTACAAGTAAAAGCCTTGCTACAGCCATAAGGGGTATGGCAGAAGAGAATGATCTTCTCTATTTCGATGCAAGCAGTGTTGCCGGCCCTAGTAGCATAGATCAGTTGCATATGGACAGGGAGTCCCATCAGGCGGTTGGGGAAGGGCTGGCCTCTCTCATCCTCTCATACTTCAATGTGCAGAAAGAGGAGCCTCAGGAAAAAAAGGAAGAGCGTACGGTTACCCGTGCGATCAAGTTTCCGTTCTTTAAACGCTAGGAAGGAGTTTCAACACTGCCGCTACCGGCCAGTGGTCAGAGAGCACCTGTCCTGAAATCATAAAATGGGGGCTGCTTGCCAAAACCGGCTGTATCGCTCCTTGTATCATGATCTTATCAATGGCCTCTATAAGGAATGTTTCATGAGTAAGGAATGGGCAAGGGAAGGTATGTAATAGCTCTTTTCTAGATTGTTAACGTTAATCTATTGTACGCGTGCATCAATATAATGCTTGCTTTGCTTCTTGATCTTTTTCAGTTCTTTTTTCTGAGCTATTGCCCACTCTTTTCGGCTGATCAAGGCTACTTGGTCAACGGGCCTACCACTGATGAACTGGATGATGGCACTCTCTGTTTCCTCTGTCCCTGTAGCCTTCGGGTAGTTGATGAAGCCATGAATGGTCTTCTTCACCTCAAGGTATTTTACCGGGGTGTCTGCTGAAGCCAATGCATCGGCATAGAGCATTCCATCATCATGGAGCGGGTCGTACTCGGCACCGATGATCAGGGTTTCGGGAAGTCTGCTATGATCTTTTGCGAGCAGAGGGGAGAAATTGGGATTGAGGATATCCTTTGGCTCCCGTTGGTAGCTGTTGATGAAGAAGGCCATCTGCTTGTCAGTCAACGAAGGAGCATCCTTGTGCTTCTCGTAGCTATTGGTCCGCATCCTGCCGTCAGTTACAGGATAGAGCAGTACCTGACCAGCAATGGCAGGACCCTTTCGGTCACGAGCAAGACGACTGACCACTGCAGCAAGGTTTCCTCCTGCGCTGTCTCCGATCAAGAAGATTCGATCTGGGTCCGTCTTCCAATATCGGCAACCTGCTGCTGCCCAAACCAATGTATCATAACAATCCTCAACCGCTGTAGGGAACTTGTACTTTGGTGCAAGGCGATAATCCACAGAGAGAACTGCTGCCCCAGTGATATCGGCTAGATGGGCACAGAGGAAGTTGTAGAGATCCATGTTCCCCCAAACCCATCCACCACCATGGTAGAAGATGATCAAGGGGGTGAGATCGCTGATACCACGTGAGCCTTGCTTCTCAAAAAGATACCCACTGATCATCCCATCGGTAACCGGGATGATGAAGGTCTTGGTGGTGATGTTCTTCGCACTCTTGCCAAGAAGTTTGCGGATCACCAGGTTGTTAGGAATTGATATATCGTTAAGCTCCTCGATGCGTTTTGGTGTAAGCCCTTCAGGATCTGTTATTGCGATCTTGTTTATCAGGGCGACCATACGTTTCATCTTCGGAGACAAATCATAGTCTGCCATAGTGGTCACATGGTAGTATATCCACCAGTGTGACGCAAGTATTCGAGTCCGTACTGTTGGGGCATTTGTATATTCAATTGGTAGTTATCAAACACAAAGCACGCATTATTTGCCACTTTCCGCTATGATTTTCTTAAAATTCAGGAAGAAAAGCAACGTCGTGGTAGCTCCTGCGAGGATATCAGCAATTGGCTCGGCAAGGAATACTCCACGCATGCCAAAATGTGAGGAGAGAAGGAATACCAAGGGAATCAGCAGGATGATTTTTCTTAGGGAGGCGAGGAAAAGTGAGATTCTGGCTTTTGAGAAGGAGATGAATGCCTGTTGGCAGGCAATCTGGAAACCAAGCATCCAGAACCCTGCACTGAAGATTCGCATTGCCTCGCTGGTTTTTTCCACAAGAAGTGGTTCACGGGTAAAGAGTCGGACCACTGCTTCCGGGAAAAGCACCAGGATAAGGCAAACCGTGGTGGAGAAGAGAGCGCTGCTGATAAGAATTCTGGAGAAAGCAGCCTTCACCCGTTCTGTATTCCCTGCTCCATAGTTATAGGAAAGGATTGGTTGCCCCCCTTGGGTAAGTCCTTGCAGTGGGGCAAGGCTGAAGAGCATTACTGATGCAAGGATAGACATTGCACCAACGGCCAAGTCCCCTCCAGTTCTCTGCAAGGTGGAGTTGAGAATAATGTTTACCAAACTCTCTGTGGACATCATGAAGAAGGGGGATATCCCCAATGCAAATACCGGGAGCATCACCTTCTTGGTGGGCAGGATTTTCTTGTAACTGATGGTCAATGTGGAACGCTTTGAAGAGAGAAAATGCAACACCCATGCCGCACTGACCGCCTGGCTGATAACCGTTGCAAGTGCAGCTCCCTTAATACCCCATCCTAGTGCAAAGATAAAAATTGGGTCGAGGATAATGTTCACCGCTGAACCAAGCAGCATGGTCATCATGCTGGTCCTGCTGAACCCCTGGGCAGTTATGAACGGGTTGAGTCCAAGGCTGAAAAGGACGAACGGGGTTCCCCAGAGATAGATGGAGAGATAGTCAATGCTGTACTCAATGGTTGCAGAACTTGCACCGAACGCGAACAGGAGTGGACGCTTGGCTATCTGGAAAAAGAGTATAAGAACGAACGCAAAGATGATAAGGGTGCCGATGGCTTGACTCAGGATTGCATCGGCCTCCTCTTCCCGTTTCTGTCCCAGCTTGATGGAAGCCTGTGGTGCCCCTCCAGCTCCTATGAGCATACTGAATGCGGCTAGAAGCATGATAATCGGGAAGCTCAGTCCAATTCCACTTAATGCAAGAGCACCGGAACCTGGGATATGGCCAATATAGATCCTGTCAATGATGGTATAGAGGGCATTGATCACTTGTGCCAGGATGGTAGGGACAGCAAGGCGAAGCAACAGTTTCCCTATTGATTCCGTCCCAAGTGAGGAAGTTGTTTGTCGCATGTCGGTACTGTACCCAAAAGAAAAAAATGAAACAAGCAACGTCGCCTATCTAGTTTATTGCGCATGCATGAAAGGTGTTGCTATACTTCATGTATGAATGACAAAGTGATGGTATTGCCAGAAGTGCGGTTCGGATACGGGTTCATCCCCCCTGAATTTCTTCCAGAGGGAAAGGATGAGTATTATATAAGGAACATCCAGAACAAGAAAGATCCGGGAAGCTATCGGCATCTGAAGGAAGAGGAGATAACCCTGCTCGAGGAGAACCTGAATACTTCCCCCTGTTGGGATGATGTGCTGGTGAGTGATCCCTTTGACCCTTCCTTGATCAAGAACAGCGAATTCTATGGGTTGGTACGTATTGGAAGCATGGCACGTCAGATTGTCAGTTTTCATGACTTCTCTGTACCTGTAGGGATTACCAACAGCAGAATTGTCAGCTGTGATATCGGGGACAGTTGCGCCATTCTCGATTGCAGCTATCTCAGCCACTATATTCTTGACCATCATGTCATCATCTACCGCATTGGAGAGATGCAGACTACCAACCATGCAAAGTTCGGCAGCGGTATTCTCAAGGACGGGGAAGACCCAGAGGTGTTGACCACCATGGATATCATGAATGAAGCAGGAGGAAGGACGGTTAGACCCTTTGATGGAATGCTTCCTTCCGATGCCTACCTCTGGGGTACCTATCGCGATGATGATGCGTTGATGAGGATCTTTGAGACATTGACTGACAAGACGTGCGACGCACGTCGTGGGTACTACGGATTTGTCGGTCAGCAGTCGGTCATCAAATCATGCGATACCGTAAAGGATGTCTGGGTTGGGGAAGGAGCCTATATCAAAGGAGCCAACAAACTCAAGAATCTCCGTCTCCGCTCTACCTTGGACGAGCCGATACAGATCGGTGAAGGTGTTGAGCTGGTAAACGGCATAATCGGTGCAGGAAGCAGGGTGTTCTATGGATGCAAGGCAATCCGATTCATCATGGGGGATAACTGTAATCTCAAATATGGTGCACGTCTTATTCACTCATTCCTTGGAGACAACTCAACGGTCAGTTGTTGTGAGCTACTGAGCAACTTAATCTTTGGGGGACACGAACAACACCACAACAACTCCTTCCTGATTGCAAGTATGATCATGGGACAGTCGAATATGGCTGCCGGTGCGAATATCGGCTCCAATCACAACAGTCGTGGAAATGACGGGGAGATGGTTGCCGGCAGGGGATTCTGGCCAGCCCTGAGCAGCACGCTCCAGTATGACTGCAAGTTCGCAAGTTATGTTCTGATCGCCAAGGGGAACTATCCCCATGAGTTGAACATCCCCCTTCCATTCAGTCTGCTGGGATCAGATGCCAAGGAGGGAAGGCGGGTGGTTATGCCTGCCTATTGGTGGATGTACAATCTTTATGCTCTGGAGCGCAACAGCTATAAATACCGTAAGCGTGACAAGCGAAAGGTTATCCGTCAACAGATAGAGACCGACTATCTTGCTCCTGATACGGTAAATGAGATTTTTACTGCTTGCGATCTGCTCTGTGAGTGGGTGGGGATCAATTATAACAGGACCCGGCCCACCTCCCAGGAGCGAAGTGACCTGATCACCCAAGGGAAGACCTTGATCACCACGAAGCCTTCCGAAGTACAGTCAATGCAAATGTACGTCTGGGAGTTGGAAAACAGCAACGAGCCGGTTGAGGTACTCAAGACGGTGGAAGCATACCAGGCGTATCAACAAATGCTTCGATACTACGCTGTGAAGACACTCAGCGAGTATTGCACCACCCATGAAATTACCATCAGTGAGTTCCAGCAGGCCCATGATGCAGTGCTCGAGCCTTGGCTCAATATTGGGGGTCAACTTGTTCCTGAGTATCGTTTTGAGGCTCTCAGGGATGGTCTGAAGGAAGGCTCCATCAACTCTTGGGATGAAGTACATAATGCTTATGCCTACTGGTTCTCTCTGTATGAGGAAGACAAAGCTCTGCATGCCTTGGCAACACTGCTCAAGGTATTAGGATGCAGTGAAATCAACCAGGGGCAATGGGAGCAGGTGGTTGATGAGGTAGCTGTCATTCGCCTTGAAATCGAAAATCAGGTCTTCAAGACCAAGGAGAAGGATTTTAACAACCGGTTCCGCTTCAGTACCTACCGTACGGTAAAAGAGCGTGATGCAGTGCTAGGCAGTCTTGATGACAATCCTTTCATCCAGGAGTCAAAGCAGATCACAGAGCAGGTGCTTTCCCAGATCCGGCAGGTTCGTTTCTCCTGAGTGTGGTGTAGGTATCCTCTCCAATACTGAAAAGGGTCAGGAGAAGCAACACCACACATGCGGCCTTGATGATGATCTGCCACCACTCAAGTGAGAGGTTGAAATAGAGTAAAGCAGTATTGTTGTAGATGTTCCATCGCGTTGCAACGAAGATGAAGTAGAAGACTCCCAATAGGTCGGAGGCTGCACTGAAGCCGAGTACTGTTTTTGTCCATCTTGCGCGAGCCATCTTGAACATGGCAACAAAGAACGCGATGGCAGTGGTCAGCATCCATCCTATGAGGTAAGGACGGAGTAGGTCTGCAACAAAGAGGGGGATAGGTTCCCTGTCTTGGGTATAGATTGCAAGTAAATCACCTTTCATGTACATGAACCCCAGGAACAGGAAGAAGAGTGACAAACCTACCAAGTCAGCAATGCTGTCTCTCTTCTTGATCTCCCTGGTGGGTACTTCCTCAAGATTATG
>Ga0265294_10009297_pt1 | contig 11351 bp, 14 predicted proteins | sample MunlanPumphouse3_FD_192504 | JGI IMG/M metagenome (GOLD analysis project Ga0265294, IMG submission 192504) | Groundwater microbial communities from a municipal landfill in Southern Ontario, Canada - Pumphouse #3 | ecosystem: Environmental > Aquatic > Deep subsurface > Groundwater | place...
TCTTAATTTAACTACTTATTATTTCTATTATTAAATCCATATATCATCTCTAGCCATAATATTTTTTTAATTAAATAATATTTTAGACATTTATATACTATTTTACAAATGTTTTATTAGTAAATTCTACCGAAGGAGATTTTAAAATCCCATGGCAATTACAAAATAGAAAGGACAATGAAAACTCTTATTGTATATCCTATCTTTTACTTCTTTATTTTGTGCTTCACTTCTAAAACTTTCATCTTTTATAATAAATTTAATAGCGATTTTTCCTTATATAAAAAATTAGATAATATAAATAAAAAGATAATCATTTATTTTAATTATCTTTATTATTGTCTTTAATATTTTTTTTACATATATTATATTAGGTGATGACTATGCGTCCTCGTCCAGGTCCTTTTAAAGGTTTATTTGGAGTATTTGCTATTTTTATTCTTTGTGGCTTAATATTATACCAACTTATTATTACTTTACTTCTTCCTTTTAGATTTAATTTATTAATTTTATTATTTGAAGTATTTCTTTTATTTTATATTTTGTGGCGCATAATATGGTTTTATTAACATTTCAGTTTTATATACATAAGTAAGCATTTCATTAACTTTTCGTGTATTGTCAAATTCATAAATAGAATAATTCACTTCTTTTGGAAGAGATATCATAATAAAAAATAATTTTAATTCTTCTTTACTTAAAGGGAATTTTTGATTATAATTTTCTAAAAAATTACTAAATTCATATTTATTATAATCATTTGTATATAAATTAATTAAATCAAGAATAGGAGTATCAATACTATAATTATCCCAAGATATTAAATAATCATTTTTATTTTTAATGTAATGATCAATAGTTAAATTATTATGACAATAGACAACTCTTTCTTTGGTTTTATCTGTCATTAGTTTAAACCAATTATCTAATTCATCTTCAATATATTTTAAATTTGCAAATAACTTACTACTATTTCTTATTAATAAATAATTTGATGGACTCATTATAACCTCGGAAGCAATTTTTTTAAAAAGTTTCTCATAATATTCTTTTATATATCTAATATTATTTTGAATTTCTTCATAAATATTTTTTATATAATCAGCTGTAATAGGTTTAAAATAAGCAGTTTTATTATGAAGTAACGCAAGTAAATCTGCCATATCAGAGGCTTTTTGATTATTAGGAATATTAACACTATCTAAATACTCATAGACATATTTATTGTCAACCTCATCAATAATTTCTGGGTAATTATTAAATTGTCTAGTATTTAAATAATTATATAAAGATTTAACATCTTTATTTTTTTCTTTTATAACACATTTACCATTTTCAGTACACAATATTTTACTCTTTCCAGTTATAGTTATTTTATTAGGTTTTAGGATTTCATTAATTTTCTTCATCAGGAATAATTAACTTCATATTTAAAATTAATTCATCAAAATTGTTATATTTTTTTAAATCATTTAAATTTGTATTATAAAGCGCGCAAATGCTTTCTAAAGTATCAGATGGAATTACGGTATGAACATGATAAGTTATAAAGCTTTCTTCGGAGTTAATGCTATTTATAATGGTATTTTTATCTGTTTCAGTTACTTTAGGTTCTTCTTTATCTGCATCTAATTCTTCTTCATCGTTTCTTTCTTCATTTGTTATCGGAGCTTTAGGAATTATCATGCTCTCGCTATTTATTTGGATTCTTTCTTCTTCAATAAAATTTTTATCATCATCATTTCGATCATTTTTTTCTAGAGCTGGCTTTTCTAGTTCCTTTTCATCTTCTGTTAAATCTATTATTTCAGCTTCATTATTTTGTAAAAATTCATTTAAATCAGTTTCTTCTTCAAATTCAATTAAACTTTGTTCTCCTCTTATTAGATATTCAATATGGACTTCTAATATATCTTCATTTAATTCATAAGAAAAATCATTTATGTCTACTTCAACACTATCTAAATTTACATTACTTCTTAATTCTGTACTAAAAGGTATTCTAAAACTAAAATCTTCTTTATTAATACTTACTTCATGTAAACGATATTCACCTGATAAAATAAATTCTCCTTCACAATTAGAACCAACAACATCATAGTTATGTTCAATAGATAAACTAGTTATTTCATAAATATTACTTTTAAACATTAACTCTTTATCTAAAATAAATGTTTCATTCATATAATCACCCTTTCTAAGAAATTATATGATAAAATATTGTTTTTAATGCAAACTAAAACAAGTAATTTTATTTACTTGTCTTAGTCTTTTTAAATAAATCTTTATATAATTCATCAAAAGTACTTACAAATATTAATTTCATCTCTTTTAAAATAAAACTAGGAACATTATTAATGTCATCAACATTTAATTTAGGTAAATATATAGTTTTAATATTATTATTAAAAGCTGTTATTATTTTCTCTTTTATTGATTTTACTTTTAATATATTACCATATAAATCTAATTTACCAGTAAAAGCTACTTGAGAATCAATTTTAAAATTATTAGTTAAACTCAGTATTGATACGGCCACTCCTAATGAACCGCTAGCACCATTTAAATTTATATCTTGATTAAAATTAATATGAAGTGCCTTATCATTTAATATTTTATTATTAATATAGTTCATTGCTTTTAAATAATTTATTACTACCAATATATTGTCTTTAGTAATATCGCCAACATTACCAGTAATAGTAATTCCTTCTTCATTAGGAATTAATAAACTTTGAACATTAATTATTTTACCACCTAAAGGACTTACTCCCAATATATTTATATTACCAATATCATTATTAACAATTAAATTATCATAAATAATATTACCTAATACTTTTTTGATATAATCTAAGGTTATTTTAGAAGTAGTTATATTATTTATAATAATATTTCTGATTAATTTATCTAATATTCTTTCTAATTCTCTAACACCACTTTCTAAAGTATAGTGATTAATAATAAATAATATTAATTCCTCTTTAAATTTGATTTTTTTATAATTATATTTTAAACAAATATTTGGAATTAAATAATTAAGAGCAATATCTTTTTTATCATAAATTGTATAACTATCAATATGCATTATTTCTAAGCGATCTTTTAAAGGTGCTGGAATCATATTTTCATCATTAGCAGTTAAAATAAATAAAGTTTTAGATAAATCAAATGGTTCTTCAATATAATTATCAATAAAGTTTTTATTTTGATTAATATCAAGAATATCTAATAAAGCACTTGCAGGATCGCCTTTATAGTCTTTAACCATTTTGTCAATTTCGTCAATTAAGATAACCGGATTATTAACCCCACATTTTTTAATACCGGATATTATTTTTCCAGGAGATGCTCCTAAATAAGTACGACGATGCCCAATTAATTCACTTGAATCATTTAAACCACCAACACTAATTTTAAAAAAATCTCTTTTTAAAGCTGAACTGATACTCATTGCTAAAGTTGTTTTACCTACTCCAGGAGGTCCTACTAAACAAATAATCGGGCTTATCAACAGAGGGTTAATAGTTTTTAAAGCCGCATATTCTTCAATTCTTTCTTTTATATGCTCAACTCCATGATGGGTTTTATTTAAACGATTATTAATTGCATTAACATTTAATTCTTCTTTTGAAGATTTATCAAAAGGAAGACTTAACACGGTATCTAAATAATTTCTAATAACCGATGCATCGGGACTATTTTCTGGAGTATAATTGTATTTTTTTAATTCATGTTCTAATTTTTTACGAATCGTTTCATCAACATTTAAGGCTTTAATTTTTTCAGTATATAATAGTATTTCACTTTCTTTCGTACTATTAATTCCTAATTCGCGATTTAATTTTTCTACTTTAGCTTTTAATAAATATTCTTTTTGTTCACGCTCAAAATCGATTCTAATATCTTGGTCAAGTTTATTATTTAATTTTATTAACTCTAATTCAATTGTTAAATCAGCAATTAAGTTACGAGCCCTTTCTCTTTCGCTAAATTCATTCATATATTTAAGTTTTTTATTTAAAGGTAAATTAATAAAAGGCACTACTAAATCAGTTAGGTTATCTAAAGATTCATTTTCATTAATCTTAAATAAAATACTATTTGATGATTCAGGGTTTAACTTAATAAATTTTTTAGTTTGCTCAATTAACTTTCTTTTTAAAGCTACTTCTTCATTAGTTTCCCCTTTATCAATATATAATTTCTTAATAGTTGAGATTAAAATACTTTTATTATCTTTATAATTAGTATAATTTAAAGTTTTTATCCGGTTTAAACCTCTTATTACAACCCGATAGTTACCATTAGGAAGCTGTATACTAGATTTAATATAAGTTAATACCCCTACTTCAGGTAGATCTTTAACTGACGGAGATTCTTCTAAAGAATTAACTGGCAAAATAATTAAAATCTTTTTATTATATTTATTAACACTTAAATCAATAATCTTTTTACTTAAATCATTATTAAGTTCAATCCGGACTTCTTGAAGCGGAAGTAATGATAGTTTTTTCAGTAATAATACTGGAATATCTTCTTTAATAATCAGCACCTCCAAATATGAGTTTTATTATAGTATTTAAACTCAACTTTGTAAAGTTAAAAAGATGATTTTAAAATATTTTATATCATTAAAAATATCCCGGGCAAAAACCTAGGATAATTTATAATAATATTATTTTCATTGTACTAAATAAAGATTTGATCAATTTTATTACTTTTAGTTTATAACAAATAATTTTAAATCTTCTTCTGTTAAATTAAGATTAAAATCTTTAACAAAAATTTCAGCTAAAATTACATCTTTATTTATTTTATCGCCAACTTGATGAAGGATTTTTATTCCTACGGAATGATCGATAATATCATCTTTAGTCATTTTACCTGCTCCTAATTTTAAAGATAGTTTGGCACAATTTATTGCACTAATTGATTTTATTGTTCCGTTAACATTGCTTTTTAATGAAAAGATTTTATCACTTACTTTAATAGCATTTATATTTCCACCTTGAGTAGTAATCCATTTTTCAAACATTTTATAAGCACTGCCTTTTTTTAAAGCATTATTAGCTAATATCTTAGCATCATCAACCGAAATACCTTTAGCCATGCTTACTATATGAGATGCTATTTCAATACTTACTTCTTTTAAGCGATTATTTTTACCCTTTAAGACTTCAATTGCTTCAAGTATCTCAAGAGCATTACCAATCGAAGATGATAAAGGTTCATCCATTGGCGTAATAATGGTTTTAACTTTCTTGTTATAATGATTTCCAATACTAATAACCCAAGAAGCAAATAAATCTGCTTCTTCTTTAGTTTTAATTAAAGCCCCACTACCTACTTTAACATCTATTACGATATAACTAGCACCACTAGCTATTTTTTTACTCATGATTGAACAAGCTATTAAAGGAATTGATTCGGTAGTACCACTAACATCTCTAAGAGCATAGATAATTTTATCTAAAGGAACTAGCATTTCACTTTGAGAGCATACTGCTAGACCTATTTTATCTATTTGATTATAAAATTCTTCTTCCGAAATTTGCGTTTTATATCCCGGTATACTTTCTAGTTTATCAATAGTTCCACCAGTATATCCTAAACTTCTACCACTCATTTTAGCCATTGGAATATTCATACTAGCTACAATTGGTGCCACAATAAATGTGGTTGTATCACCTACACCACCGGTAGAATGTTTATCTGCTACTTTTTTATTAAATTGATATACTTTTCCACTTTTAATAAAAATATCTGTTAATGATATAGTTTCATTTAAAGTCATACCATTAATAGTTATAGCCATTAAAAGAGAACTCATTTGATAATCCTTTACTTCTCCTTTAAGATAACCATTAAAAGCCATAAAAAGTTCTTCATATGTTAACTCATTTTTATTTTTCTTTTTAGTTATAATATCTATAATGCTCATACTTACCCTCTTATTCTTTTATATTATACTACAAATTTAATAAATTAACAATTACAGAAACTAAAAAAGAGGTTATTTTCCTCTTTCTTTAACTTTATATTCTTTAGACATTTTATCTAAGAAATTTAATTTAGCTCTGCGTACATAACCTTTTTTAATAACCGTAATTTTATTAATTAAAGGACTGTTTACGGGGAAGGTTCTTTTAATAACCACATTTCCACTTTTCTTTCTTACGGTAAACATTTCAGAGACAGAACCACCCTTTTTAGATATTACTAAACCTTCAAATGCTTGAATTCTTTCTTTTTTTCCTTCTTTTATCCAAACATCAACTCTTACGATATCTCCAACCCTAAATTCAGGAGTATCTTTTTTAATTTGTTTGGCATTAATTTTCTCGATTAAAGGATTCATTTTATCATTTCCTTTCTATAATATATATTCTAGAATCATTTATAAATTTAAAGCGGATTATAGAAGTTTCTTTTCAAAAACAAATAGATTATAGCATAGTAATTTATGCTTTTCAAGTAATTATCTTGTTCTATTGCTTACTTTTTCATAATTATAGGTTTTAAGTCGTTTTTTTAATTCTGATGCTAAAAATCTAATCTTTTTCATATACATAAGAATTGCTTCTTCAGATAGACATTTTTCATATTTTTTTAATATTAAACTTCTCAAATTAGCTAAATCATCATATAGTAAACTTGTTTGATCTTGATCATCATCTTCATTTTTTAAATATATTAAAATTTTTTTAGCAATTTTATCTACTTTAGGCATAATTTTATTTAAATATAATTCATCAATTAATTTTTGATTATTTAAAATAATAGTTTTTTTATTAATTTCTAGTTTTAAATATTTTTTACTTAGTTCGCTATTTATTAAAATATTTTTTTCTTTCTTTTTAATTAAATAATACATAATCCCCCACCTTAATTAATTAAGTCTGATCTTTTTTCTTTAGTTATTCTTAATCTTTCTTCTTCACGATATTTATTTATTTTTTTATGATTTCCAGATAATAATACTTCTGGTACCTTCAAACCTTTATATTCAGCTGGTTTAGTATATACAGGATAATCTAATAAATTATTATCAAATGACTCATTTTTTAAACTTGTTTCATTTATTACTCCATCAAGAAGTCTTACTACACTGTCTATTACTACCATTGCTGGTATTTCACCACCTGTTAATATATAATCACCAATACTAATAATTTCATCTGCTAAAGTTTTAATTCTTTCATCAAAGCCTTCATAATGACCACATATAATTATTAAATGTTTTTTACTTGTTAATTCTTTAGCTTTTGTTTGTTTAAATAATTTACCAGTTGGACACATTAAGATAATATGAGAATCTTTAGTTTTAATAGCATCTAAAGCATTAAAAATCGGTTCACATCTTAACACCATACCAGCCCCTCCACCATAGGGGGTATCATCTACTTGATTATTATTTAGAGGTGAATAAGCTCTAAAATTTATTATTTCTATTTCAATCTTTTGCTTTTCAATGGCTCTTTTAATAATAGATTCATTTAATATACCATCAAACATGCTTGGAAACAATGATAAAATACTTATTTTCATAACATCAATCCTTTCAGGTTTTGACATATTAATTTCTTATTTTTAAAATCCATCTTAATAATAAAATCACTTTTTATTGGGATATAAAATTTATTATTTATTTTAATTAATGGATTTTTACCTGGTATAACCTCAGTAACAAGGCCAGTTAAATGATTATTATCATAAACTTCTAAATTAAGTAAATCATTATATAAATATTCATTATCTTGTAATTTTAATTCCTTTCGATTTATATAAACATCTTGATTAATAAAATTTAAAACTAAATTAATATCTTTTAAATTATTTATTTCAATTAAGTAATTATTTTTATGTAATTTAGATTCAGTTATTAAATAATTATGATCATTAATAATTATTTCATTATTTTTAACAAAAGCTTTTTTTCTCATTTCAAAAGAGGAATTAATCTTTAACATTCCTTTGATACCAAAAGTATTAACTATTTTTCCTATAAATATCTTTTCCATAACTAAATTTTAGCATATTTTTAGTATTTAATAAATAAGTATTAACATGCAGTAATATAGAAAGGAATGATTAAAATAAGAGAAAAAGAAAATGGTTATGGTTTGGTTATAGCAGTTCTTTTAATAATTATTATGGTATTGATAAGTTATATTGCTTATAACAAAGGACTAGATAAAAATAAGAAAAAAGATATCATTACTACCAAAATAGAAACAACAACTACTATACTAGAAACTACTCCCATAAGTCGAGAATATACATATAATAATATTTGTAATGATGTATTACCATGTTCAAAAGAAATAACTACCGTTGATGATTTAATTATCAAATTAGAAAGTAATGAAAATAAACACAAATTGATTATTACTGGTTCAATAGAAAAAGCCATTGAACTTGAACAATTTATTAGTCTAAGAATAATTGGTAATAAATTTTTTATTATTAAATCTTTCGAAAAAGATAAAAAAGAAAACCATATTTTAACTTTATATGATGAAAATTTTAATAAACTAGATCTTCTTAATATTAATATTTATGAAACTGAATCTTATAATAATCTAAATTTAACCTATTTTACTTACAATATTGAATGCCCTGATAATCAAGATGAATATTTTATCAAAAAAACAGCTATAATAAGTGAAAACGGTTTTAAAATTACTTCTTCTAATAAAGGACATTTAAAAACTGATGGCATTATATGCAAAAAAATCACCACTGATTAAAAGTGGTTTTTTTATTCATAAAATATTTTTTCAATATATAAATTATCAGTTACATCCTTATATTTATCATACTTTTCTTTTGTATCAGCAATATAACCTAATAATAATGTTTCTTCTTTTATCTTTTTCATTTTAATAATATTATAATATTCAATATCGATACTAATAAAATCGGAAATAATAGTAAAATTTATTAAATAATTCAGCAAATTAAACTTTTTTAATTTTCTACTTTTAGACATTATTTCTCCAACGATATAATTTGGTCTATTTTTATTATACCATCTTATAATTAAAGAATTACTACTAATAATAACAAATTTACCAGGATAATTATCTAATAATTTAACTAATTCTTTTTGTAAATGATTTTTACATTCTAGTGTTTTAGGATTTATTATAATTGGTACTTTACCATTAATTAGGTTTAATACCTCTTCTATTGAAGGAATATGGTATTTATTTAAATATAATAATTCTTCATAAGTACTGGAACTAATTTTATCTTTTAAATGCATCAATCTAGTTAAATCACTATCATTATAAACCACAATAACTTTATCTTTAGTTAACCTTAATTCTAAATTTATGATTAAATTTTTTTTCAAAGCTAAATCAAAAGCTCCTAAGGTATTCTCGAAAATATTTTGATTATTATAAATACCTTTATTTGATATATAATTAGTTTTTAAAAACTCCAAGTCCTTCATAACTTCACCTAATTTTATTATATAAAAAAAGACTATAAAAGTCTATTTATTTAATTCATACATTAAAATACTTGCTGATATACTAGCATTTAAGCTTTCACATTTATCATTCATATTAATATATAATTTTTTATTACATAATTCTAAGATTTTTTTATTTATACCAGTTGCTTCACTACCAATTATTAAAGCGTGTTTATTTTTAGATTCTGATTCAGGTAAAACCCCTTCCTTAACATCAGTTCCATATATAAAATAGTTATCTTTTTTTAATTTATTAATATAAGGTATTAAATCATTTGTTATTATATTTATATTAAATAACATTCCTTCAGTAGCTCTAATTACTTTAGGATTATATAATGAAACACTTTCTTTACTTATAATAATAGTATCGTAATTAAAAGCAACTGCTGACCTAATAATTGTTCCTAAATTACCTGGATCTTTAATATTATCTAATATTAAAACATTACCTTTAATTTCTTTTGCTTTTAATAAATAACATAGTGCGATTACTTTAGGAGGATTAGTTAAATTAGTTATTTTTTTAAGAATATCTTTAGTAACATAAGTTACCTCTCCATATATATTATCTTCTTTATCTAATAAAAAAATTTCTTTTATATAATTATTTTTTATTGCTTCCTCTACTAAATATTGCCCTTCAACAATAAAAAGATTATTACTTTCAATATCTTTTTTATTTTTTAATTTAACTAATAATTTTACTTTCGGATTATGAATAGATTCAATCATATATTGATTTCCTTTCTAACTTTTTTAGTATTTTAATTCTTTACGAGCTTGTTTATAATATGGATAAAACCCTGCTACATAATTCCAATACTCTTTAGAATGATTCATATATTTAAAATGACATAATTCATGAATAATTACATAATCGATTAAATTTAAATCTTTAGTAATTAATTCGACATTTAAAGTTATATTCATACTTTTTTTATTACATACTCCCCATTTAGAAGTCATTTTTCTAATCTTTAAATTAAAATTAGGTAAATCCCCAAATAAAGGTTTAATTTGATTTAAACGAATCGTAAATATATTTTTAGCATTACTATAAATATATTTTTGGGCTTCTTCTTTACTTTTAGCATAAATATAATTATTATCAATGTATGGTTTAATATCCATAATAATTAAAATTAATTTATTACCTAAATATTTTAAATCTTCATTTTTCTTTTCGGAAATTTTATCATACATTTTTATTAAACTAGAAGTATTTTCCTTTAATAATCTTTCAATATAATTTTTAGATATTAATTTATTAGCACTAACATGGATTTTCAAATCATCTTTAACTCGAAAATAAATATTTTTAATTTTTTTACGTTCAATTATATAAGTATATTCTTTATTATCAAGAATGATTATATTTTCAATTATTTTATTCATAAGCCTTATTGAGTAACTACTGGAGGTATATCTTGAGGAACAAGAGGACCTGTAGTAGTGGGAATAATATTATTTAAAGTATATACTACTTCAAATGAAATTACATTCATTATCGGTGGATATGTTTCAAGTATTTTATTCTCAGCTTTTATTTTTACTATATCACCTAATTTTAGTCCTTCATCTAATGTAATTGATATTTCTTGATAACCACTTATTATTTTTTCATTTGAAAATGGTTTTACTAAATAACTTTGTTTATTGGCATTTACAATAACAGCATAAAATTCTATTTCTTTATTTTTATTTTCAATTACCCATAATATATAAGTAGCTATAAAGATTATTAAAACAGAAAATATAAGTAATAATAATGTTTTTTTATTCATCTTTATCACCTCGATTAGTGAATTTTATTATGATTGGGGTTCCAGTTAAATCAATCGATTCTCTTATTTTATTTTCT
>Ga0265294_10009298_pt1 | contig 11351 bp, 14 predicted proteins | sample MunlanPumphouse3_FD_192504 | JGI IMG/M metagenome (GOLD analysis project Ga0265294, IMG submission 192504) | Groundwater microbial communities from a municipal landfill in Southern Ontario, Canada - Pumphouse #3 | ecosystem: Environmental > Aquatic > Deep subsurface > Groundwater | place...
ACACCTATTGCCACATATGATGACATACGATAGTCGTGTCGGTGTGAACGTGGGCGTGTTTGACTATGAGACTACCGACTTCAAGTATACGAACTGGGCTACGCACCTGAACATGATGGACCAAGTGTGGGTGCCGAACAACGCAATGGTTCAGTGTGCAATCGACAGCTATGTTCATACGCCAATGTCGGTGGTGCCGCACTGTGTAGACATCGCAAAGTATAGCCAGAGGTATGAACCGTATCCCATACCAGAAACAGAGAACAACTTCGTTTTTTATACTATATGTGAACTGACACGACGCAAGAACTTGGCTGGACTACTCAAGGCATTTCACCTAGAGTTTCAACCTCACGAACCCGTCAAGCTCATGTTAAAGGTAAATTCCTGGGACAGAAACGCAACGGCGGTAGCACAGCAAGTCAAAGAAATAACGACGGAAGTCAAGCGTGGGCTTAGACTATATCCGAAAATGTCCAGCTACGACACAGAAATAGTCATTACGCAATGGCTGAGTGAGTTTGAAGTAATGAGACTGCATAAGACTGGCGATTGTTTTGTGTTGCCATCATATGGTGAAGCGTGGTGTATGCCGGGGTTCGACGCTATGGCGCTTGGTAATCCAGTAATTCTTACGAATGAAGGCGGTCCAGCAGACTACATACGACACGGTGTCAACGGACTATTGGTAGACTGTCATCTAGAGCCGGTGTTTATGAGGCCCGAAGAAGTACCAGTTAGTAATATCTGGACGGGTCATGAAAATTGGCACGCTGTGGACATTCACGACTTGCGAAAGAAGATGCGCAAAGTATATGAAGATAAAGGTTTACGTACCGAACTAGGAAATAACGGTATAGACGCGGCCTACAACTATCACTATAGTAAGGTTGGGGAACGAATGCGTTCGCTGTTAATAAACTAAAATTGAGGAACCAACGATGTCATCTGCAACAAGAAGTATTTTGAGAAGAGCCACTAGAAGTGCCAACGGTCCCTGGAATATTCTGACGTTTCCAACGCACGAACGCTATGAGACTTCGTTGGCGGCAACAGGTCATAACTTTTATGCCATAAGAGTAGAAGGCGGTAAAGATTGGAAGACACACTATGCCCCTGTTCCTGCTAACTACCAGCTATTGCCGATTACGCGCAGTGGGTTGTCGCTACCGCCATGGGTAGACTTTGACATGGTACTTAGTCAGAATAAGGCTTCACAGTTCAGAATAGCGCAGGATATCGCCCACCAACTACATATTCCGCTCGTTAACTTAGAACACACCCTTCCGCAACAGGAATGGACACCGGGACGTATAGCGTCCTTTCAACATATGCAGGGAAGCATCAATGTGTTTGTGTCCGAATATCAAAAACAGATGTGGGGCTTAGACGGCATTGTCAATCCCACAGGCATAGACACAGACGTATTTTGTCCGCCCGATACACCAAATCGCGAACCGTGGGCTCTGTCTGTGGTAAACGACTGGATAAATCGAGACTGGTGTTGTGGATTTTCTTTATGGAAAGAGGTCACGGGGTTTCCGAGTCCAGCGCCCTTGATTCCGTATCGGGTTTTAGGCGATACACCCGGTTTGTCGCAGCCAGCACCAGACATTCCGACCTTAGTGAGGTTCTATCAAACCGCCGGTGTCTACCTCAACACCACTCTAGTATCATCGTTGCCTACGGTCCTTTTAGAAAGTCTGTCTTGTGGTTGTCCAGTAGTTAGCACCGATACCTGTCTAATTCCAAAAAATATTATTGAGCATGGAGTCAATGGGTTTGTGGGTAGTAGCGTCGATGAACTCCGACACTATACACTGGAAGTATTGAACAACCCAACGCTCGCACGGCAAATTGGAGACGCGGGCCGACAAACAATAGTTGAGAAATTCTCCAAACAAAGATTCATAGAGAATTGGAACGAAATATTCAAGCAAGCAACGGAGATTCATGTATGAAGATATACATTACTTTTAACTCAGACAATAAAATGGGCGACTATACGCACATCAATTTTACAAGCTTCAATGATAATTGGCACGATGTGCTGCACGCTAGCGTCGAAGACGCAGAAGCCACAGATGTTGTGGTGGATGGCGTGTTATCATATCTGGCGCTTGAAGATGCCTCGGCGTTCTTACACGCCGTAGCGCGTAAACTAAGACATAAGGGCTGTCTTACGGTACATGGCGTGAATGCATATGAGGTTGCCAAAGACTTCGCTCAATACAAGCTCACCATAGAACAATTCAATCAATTGATGTATGGTGTCAATGGAGAGCAACGTTCCGGTATAACACTGGCTGGATTGCGAGAATTTCTGCGCGACGAACTATCGCTGACCATTGTCAGGCAAAGCGTAGACCAATATCATTATGTAGTGGAGGCACAACGACCATGAGTGAACGCTCTTTAGACACTATTTGTTTGGGATGTTGTTTTGCACAAGGACAGTATACAGATTCGATGTTCGAGCAGACATACAACGGCTGTCATTTGAAAGTGCTGCAAAAGATGAGGAAACTAGGCGCTGAAATTGGAGACGCCGAAGATGAACACAACAACAAGTTCCATATAATTTATGGTAGGCTGTGTCCGTTCTATCGACCCCAAAGATGGCGTGCAGACATGGATATGGACGAATGCACTAAGTTGGCACGAAAAGAAGTGGCGCTAAAGGCCGACACCGTGCTGTACTGCAACGACCAAACTACCGTGGTGCAGCTACGTCACACCCTAGATTGTTTGGCCAACAATACGCTGCCGCCTACGAGCGTGTATGTCGTTAATCATCGCTCCAATATTAAACCTAGCGAATTCATCTCTACAATGCAACAATACCCGTTCAAATGGAGACTGGAAAGCATTTTAGAAGACTGTGATGTGGGGCGCGCGTTGGATATCACGACCAAGAAGTGTACGGGTATATTCGTGGCGTACTTTCAGGCTGGGTTTGAAGTACCAACCGAGTTTTTTGCCAGTATTGACACGGCGCTACACGACGAGCTACAGCGCATAATCTTACTAGAGCCCGTAGACGACCAAATGAACGGCCTAGTTGTACTGCGAATGTTCTACGGACAGGCTGGCGGTAACAACAAAAGAACTATCATAGACAAAGCTAAAAATATAAGTGAGGACCAAGAATGCCAAGAATTAGTGAGGCCGATAACAGAGATAGTGCCCCAACTAAAGTCCACGATGCTCCATCTGTCGCAGTCATAATCCCGTGCCATAATCATGCGGAGTATGTCGGACGCGCCATTCAAAGCGTGCTTGAACAAGACTATCCGCGTAAGATGCTGGTGGTAGTAGACGATGGGTCTGATGACAACTCGATGGATGTAGTCAAGTCGTATATGACAGATGTGTCTCAAGAGCACACAGACGAACATCAAGACCGGACGGAGGTTATGCTGGGAGTTTGCAACGACACACCCATTATAGCGTGTAGATATGAAACACCTAAGAAGCAGGCTCACGCCCGCAACATTGCCATACAATTGGCGTGGCAACATGCCGAGTTATTCTGTCAGTTAGATGCCGACGACCTATATTTGCCGTTAAAACTCACCAAGTCAGTTGAGGCGTGGCAGAGCGACCCGCAATTCATAGGCTTAGTATACAGTGACGCTTTAATCTATGATGAGCGCGACGACACAATCGTACATGAATTCCGTCCACCATACGACCGACAACTCCTAGAACAACGCAACATCATATCCAACGCTCCTCTTATGAGCAAGATGGCGTTAGGATACACTGGTCTTTACGATGTGGACCTGCCGCCGTGTGAGGATTGGGACTTATGGCTAAGGATTACTGAGAACTTTTTGGCGGTTCATATTCCAGAACCACTCCAACAATACACTGTGACAGGTCAGAACTGTACGTTTACTGTCTCTAACGAGAAGTGGGCGCAACAATGGCAGAGAGTGCAAGAAAAATTACAACTAAGAAAGCAAATGAGATATGGCCAAAGCGCAACGTCATATAGCACCGGCGAAACAGCCGCACCTCAGTGATAGACTAAACGTCATTATAGCCGCTGCTGGTATAGGACGACGTATGAAGTCGCACGGTCCAAAAAGCCTGCTTGTGGTACATCGCGGCGTAACACTGATAGAGAAACAGATACGAACTATACTGGCGGTATATCCGAATGCCGACATTGTGGTAGCGTGCGGTTTTGAGGGACATAAGATACGCAACGAACTATATGGGCAATTTCCGGTCAGGTTCGTCTACAACACCGAATATGAAACCAGTAACGTTGTGTATAGCGTCTCTCTGGCGTTGGATGCCTGTCTACCTGGAAATATCTTACTTATACACGGCGACATAGCATTCAACAAAGAGGCGATACAACTAACTAAGTGTTCTAGTTTGTTGGTGGCACTTCCTCAGCAAATAGAGGCGCACAAAGTGGGCATGATAGTGCAAGACCAGCGAGTGACGATGTTGTCTCACGGTCTACCAACGCAATGGGGTCAAATAGCGTACCTAGCCAACGATGAGCTGAAAATCTTTAGAGACGCCATCACAAAAAACAAAGCATCTAAACAGTGGTTTTTGTATGAGGCACTGAATTATGTGTTGCATAAAGGCGGCACTCTAAGGGCGCATCAAGATGCACACGCTCACATACTCGAAATCAACAGACCGCAGGATATTGTAGGAGTACGACAGATATGAAGATACTGGTACAAGCCACGCCAAACAACACGGTCGGTGGTTTTGCAAAGGCCGCAGTACATCTAGGACACCAGTGGATTTGGTGGGAAGAATCACACGTGCCAGCGTTCGATGCGTTTGACGAGATAAAGCCAGACATGTTCGTGGGCATGAAACTAACGCCAGCTATCAGCAAGTGTCTACATAATACGCAAATACCAACATTGTTTGGCTCAAAAAATGAACCGTTTAAGTTCCGTACTACCACAGCGGAGTTCGACTTCAAATACTTAGTGGACCACCACACCTTTTATGTTGGGAGCGTAGATTCTGCGCTACGGTGCGACGTTGGTATTGTGTGTGAGCCGTGTCCCGCAGGACTGAACGTGTGTCGCGAACCACTTAACGTAAAAATACTTAGCGAAACACCGTGGCCCGTCTCCCAATATCTTGGTGTGGGCTCACTAGATGATAAACGGCGACTGTACTGCTCTGCAAAAAGAGTGTTGGTAGATGACATCATAGATGTTCTGCGTGTGGTAGCATGTGGTAGTATACCGATATACTGTGGTGAAGATGATGCGCTGCCGATTCCGTGGAACAAATTCCACAATCCAAATATACCAGAAGAACAGTACGTTGAGACAGTGAAGGAATACCAAGCGCTGTTGTGTGACCATACGTATGAAAAAGCGCTGATAGAAATTATCGAAATAGCAAGGAGTAAATTATGAAACCAAATTGGTTCGGCCGTTTTGCATACGACGATAGAGACGACTGGTTGGTAGAATTAGCTAATAGGCAGAGCAATGAAATTGACAAACTGATTCAAGACCGCGCGTTGGACCGAGACCAGCTCGCTTGCCAAGCACAAATGATTAAGAATTTACGTGAAGAAGACACAGGACAAACACAATGACCACCATTCCAGTGAACTTTTTAGTCAATCACATTGGCGCAAGCCAAATGATGTTCTACTTAATTGACCAAGCCAACGAAATGAATAAGCAGGGAAGCCTTAATGCCTCTCTCTTTTATTCCGAGCTACATAGGCCCTGTCGCCAGCTAGAACTCCCCGCGTTTTTAATGATGGAGGCTTGGGCGCAGCCTGGAGTGTCTATTGCGACCTCTATCCCCACCACCCTTTCCCTGCTTAGGTTTCCGGGACCAAACGTGCGGATGTTCTATGTGTGGGATATGTCATGGTTAGATAACCCTAAACGATATGGACATATGACTAGACTGTTCCGTCATCCTTCTTTGCGAATAATCGCCCGCTGTCATCATCATGCACAAATCATAAGTAACAACTTCAATATAGAAGTCCAGCATATTGTAGAGAACTTCCAACACCAACAACTATCAGAGGTAATTCATTATGAGTATTCATTACTTAAAAAATAGGGATTGGCTGTTAGAGCAATACAGTCAAAAAAACCGTTCGATGCAAGACATCGCCGATGAACTAGGCACCAATCGACAGCGAATACGACGAGCGCTTATTAGGCTTGGCATTCCGCCACGAGATAAGTCAGAGGCGCAGAAGGCGGCATTGGAGGCGGGGCGTTCACAGCATCCGACGCTGGGACAGGCTAGGTCCGACGCAGTCAAGCAACGCATTGCTGAGAGCGTGGAAAAAAGCTGGGCCGAAGCATCCGAAGCAACCTTGTTGGCCCGCTCTCAAAAGGCCAAAGAGCAATGGGAGCGCATGACGCCCCAGGCCAAGGCCAACCTATTGAAGAAGGCGCAAGATGCCGTCCGAGCCGCGTCTCGCGAGGGCTCCAAACTAGAGCAGTATATGCGAGACGGCTTGACGAAGGCCGGTTACGAGGTAAGATATCATGTGACCGATGTCATTCCGAATCAAAAATTAGAGGTTGACCTGTTGCTGCCGGCATTGTCGGTGGCGATAGAAATAGACGGCCCCGCACACTTCCTGCCTATTTGGGGCGACGACAATCTACAGAGGAATATTCGGTCAGACCTCGAAAAGAACGGGTTGCTGTTATCGAACGGATTGGTGGTTATACGTATTAAGCAGATGACCAACCACGTGTCAAAGATAAAGCAACGGAAGATATTGGAACGTACACTGGCGGCTATCGAGAGCGTACAAGAGAAGTTTCCAGAACAAAATGAACGAATGATTGAAATTGAGGTATGATATGACGACTGGATACGAACAAGTGAGTGTTGAGGAAGTGCGAGATGTGTTGCGTAACGAGCACGGTGTTACCGACGAAGAGTTTCTGAAAAACACAAAGAAGGTGTTGGTGCAAAAGCTAGTAGAACTAAACGACAAAAAGGTTCAAGACCTAGCTGATACGTTGGATGCCGCCGAAGAAGAACCGGACAATTCAATGACGCCCTACTCTGAATCAGAAGCAAAGGAATCACTTCCAGCGTATGGCTCTGAACTGTGGCACGAGTTTGTCATGAGGCAGTTTAGGGATGACGAACTGATGGATGGGGCGCCAACATGCGACGGGTGTCGTCGTGTCATTGAGGTCGTGCTAGGGCCGATTATCTCGTCAGAACTCACGCACGTTACGCCACCAAGCGTACACAATAACGGGACCGCCACAGTCGGCGTACAGTTGCGGGTGCTTATACAAAACCCCGACCACCCCCTATGCAATCAGGTGGTGCAATGCGCTGAAGTTGCGGACGTAAACAAAGACAATTGTGACCATCCTTATCATAAATATCCTTCGGCTACGGCGGCGTCTCGTGCAGAGGGTCGCGCCCTACGCAAGCTATTACGGCTGCGGAATATCGTAACGGCCGAGGAAGTGAGCGAGAAGGCAGAAGTCACAGATAGTGATTGTGAGTGGCAAGTAGATGAGCCAATTTCCGATGCACAAATCAACGTCATAGATATGATGTGCAAGAGGTTGGATATGGGCGTGATGGAGTTTATCAATTCTGGTAAGCGTACATATACGGAAGTTGAAACTGTCACTAAGACCGTGGCCCAGCGCATGATTCAAGAGCTTAATAAGGTACAACGTAAGGTCAAGCCAAGGCCGGAAACGGTCGGCCCATATAAGAAATGGAGATAAAGATGAAAGTACAGGTTAAAGTATCACCAAAGGTATTTATCGAAGGACAGGGCGACACACACACGGCAGTGTTTGAGGAACTTGCTTCTTTGCAGGAAGTGTTCGGGGAATTTCATAAGTGCAGGAAGTGCGGCGGTGAAGCTCTGCGTTTTGTGGTGCGTATTGACAAGGACGACAACAAGTATTATGAGATTCATTGCCAGAATCGTAGCTGTAGAGCAAGGCTTAGTTACGGCCAACATAAGAAGGGCGGCGGGCTCTATCCGCGACGTAAGGAAACGGACAAACAGAATGTGATGGGTGGTGTTGTGGAAGCGGGCGCGTATCTGCCGGATAATGGGTGGATTAGGTGGAATAAAGAGAAGAAGGCGAACGAGTAGCGCCCCATAAAAAAATCCCCCACGCACCCGGTGGGGGATTAACAATGTCTTAAATCAGAGATATTCTAAAGCAAAATAGAGTGAATATTGACTTTTTGAGCCTATTGAATCAGGTCTAGCTGACAAAATTACGTAAAAATCGTGTCTGGTGTCTTCATGAACAGAGCTACTCCCGTTCCCTGCATACAATCCCGATTCCCCAGGTGACTGTGCCATCTTCAAAACAACGCCAGAACCAGCGGGCGTAGTCCACGTACTCTCACCAGACCCCAAAAGCCCGGACTGAGTGTTGGATGGGTGTAGTAGTTCACATGCCTTAGTTGTCACGCCAGACGCACCAACATCAATGCTTGTGCGGTCGTAAATGCGTAGTTCTACATTTTGAACTTTGACAGCAGTAGAGTGAGTAAAGCGAGGGTTTAGCGTGGCGTTAGCGTTCGGAATATCCAGCAGGTGGAGGTTGGTTCCGCCCGACAATTCGCCGCTATTCGCGTGCGTCCACTTCACATTATTAGACTGCGGACCCTGCACAGCCCCATTACCATCTGTGACATAGGTATTCTCTTGGTAGTCGCCTACCGCCACAGACGCACCAAATCCGCCAGACCCAAAAAAGCCCAAGCCAGACCCAGCCATGTCAATATCGAAAGCGCCACCTAAACCGTTGGCGGCATAAAATTTGATTTCTGCCATTTAGTTACTCCCTTATGTAGTAGGTTCATTTCTATATACACCAACTCATTGTTTCGGCCACAGGTCCATAGGACAGTCTTCAGACGCCCACCACGCTTTCTTATCTAGAAAACACCCACAGCTTTCATGCGTACATCTGTTCTTCACTCTCATACCACATTCGTTCTTGTTGCACACCGCTAATCGTTCTACATATACATCTATATCGACCTTTTTCATGCCGTCAACTACATGTTTAGCTACGGCCTTGGCGAAGTTGGTGGCGAGCTTAGGCATGGATGCTAGGACTTGCTTAGTTATTGGCATGAGGGCACTCCTTGCCAATAAACGTTGCGCAGCCCCTCATCGGTGGGTCCGGTGTTATTGTGCCACATTAAAGGCGCTGTGCGTTGCAACCTCTTATGGTCAGATAAGTCGCATCGCATCGGCACAACGGTCATGGGCACTCCACGCTTCATTAAGTGGGCGCTAATGACCACATCGTCGTTTGTGGGGCACTGCTGCCACTCGCTAAAGATGGTGTGCGAGAAGAAGGACTTCCGGTAAAGGGCTCCGAACACGCCGGTAATCAGGCTAACCTCGTGCGGACGGCGAGGCCGACGAATGACACGCGACTTTGCGTACGACACCCCCTCCTGTATCTGCCTGCCTCGGTACGCTACGGCAGCATTGGGCAACTTTGCTGCCCACTCAAGCAGTCCACTAGCCCAGCCCTCGCCGTAGTACACGTCGTCATCGGCTGTAATGACGATATCGTGCAGGTATAGTGCCGGAAGCAGCTTCGTGATTGGCCCCTGGTCATCAACGAACTCCCATCGCACCTTATTAAAGAACTTCGGAATGCTGTCCCATGTCTCGCCTGTGCGAGTCAGTTGCCGAGGCACCCACAGATACACCGGCGGCCCCTGGGCAAGCAGCCGGTCCAGGACGGGTTCAATCTGCGGGCCACGCGATGGGGTGGTCGTCAGGGAGATGACTACCGACTCGTCAGTGACAGCCACAGCCACGGCGCGTCGTGTTTTGCGTTTATACCCAAAGCGACCATTGGGTGTGGTTTGTTTCCCTCTGTGCTCAAATACGGGCGTCGTTAAACGGCACGCCTGCTTGTCCTGGCGTTCTGACTGCGAAATAAAATCACTCTCCCGCTTCACCCCCGACACGTTGCGAACCCATGTTTCGATTCTAGCCACTGACGGGTGGTATCCTACTCCGCGATTGAATCCACCGTATACGACCGGGGCAATGGTCTGGTCACCAAATGGCCATAACCTACCGTCTTCCGTTTTCCATATTGTCGCTTTGTTGTACGCACTGCGTGGATGGCGGTAACTGAGTTGCACATGCTCTACGTCAGGTCGAGCAATAAGCTCATTAAGTTGCAACACAGGAAGCGGCCTTAGACACTCAAAGTCGTTCTGTAAATATATAACCATTGTCTCGGGTTGTACGCGCTCAGCTACGGCCCGCATAAGCAACTCCGTAGTCCGTGAGCAGCCCATCCTAGTTGTGTTGGCCACGATTGTATCAAAGCCACGCGACTGCACATAGCGACATACCTCGGGGTCGGTCGAGGCATCGTCGGCATGAAACAACATCAGGGTGCCTGGTGGGTGATGCTTCAGCAGCGACTCCACCGTCCGGCGAGTGTACTCCAGTCGGTCGCATGTAAGTAACGCCACGACTAATCGTTGCTGACACGCCGGTTTGACGACCGGCACTATGAGAGGACGGTCAGACTCAAACTGAGATGGTTCTGGAAATTTGTCGGTAAGGAATTTCTTAATACTATCTGTGGGTTGGCTATACCGATACCACAAACCAATAGGAATACCCTCTTTAGAATCCATAGCGGTATGATTCAATATCCATGTGTGTACGACATAGTGTTTTTTAGATAGGTCAGTGTCTTCCAATAGCGCCCGTACATCATCTCTATTATATGGTTGCGGAATATGTAGGTCATAACAATGTGTGGGTAAGCCCTTATCTTGTAATGTGTTTAGGGTGTGGTCAAAACGCTTGTACCACCCAGGATTTGTTTTTGCCCATCGTATAAACTTCTGTTGGTCGTCTTCCCATATAGGAACCAACTCACCCGACTCAAAACCACGCAATAAAACTTGGTCATCACTTCCACGTAAAAACATCTCGCCGATACCGTTACGACAAGCATGTAGTATTTTACGCATAATATTGGTGTCTTTGCCTCTTCCTCGTCCAAGGTCTCGAACATGTAAATGCTCTACTCCAGTCAGCCAAGATGGTTTGACGCCAACAACAAATACACGCCCCATCTCCGGCCAATATTGTTGATAGGCGCGCAACGCATATCTCAGCTCATTATTGTCCCACCGCGAATATTTAGACAATGGAATCATCAGGTCCATTTGTTTTTCGGACATTGTTCCGTCTCCATTCTTGCCTTGTTGGTTACTGCCCAGGCGCCATTACTGATGTTGCAGCCACACGCCCGACACGCGCCCTTGGGACTGTAATGTTTGCACCGTTTACAAATCGCCACCAACCGGGCAACCTCTTC
>Ga0265294_10009299_pt1 | contig 11350 bp, 7 predicted proteins | sample MunlanPumphouse3_FD_192504 | JGI IMG/M metagenome (GOLD analysis project Ga0265294, IMG submission 192504) | Groundwater microbial communities from a municipal landfill in Southern Ontario, Canada - Pumphouse #3 | ecosystem: Environmental > Aquatic > Deep subsurface > Groundwater | place...
AGATTTTTTCAACTTTTCTCTTTGCTTCGTTTGGATCGTATCCTAAGATTTCCTGGTAAACATTGATTACGCCCCCAGCATTTATCACATAGTCCGGCGCATAGAGGATTCCGCGTTTTTCAAGTTCGGCACCATGGCGTTCTTCTTTTAAGACATTGTTGGCGGCGCCGCAGATTATCTTGAATTTGAATTGCGGAATCGTTTGATCATTGACTACCGCACCCATTGCGCATGGGGCAAAAATCTCATATTCAAAAGCAAATATATCCGTAGTTGGAACAATTGTAACTGGGAAATCACTTGCGACTTTATCAAGTTTTTCTTGTTTAATGTCGGAGACATAAACTTTAGCTCCGTCATTTACCAACAATTTAACGAGATTATAGCCAACATGGCCAACACCTTGGACAAGAACAGTTCTTCCTTTCAAATCATTAGAGCCAAACTTCTCTAAACAAGAAGCGCGCATACCCCAATAAACGCCAAGAGCTGTAAATGGTGACGGATCGCCTGAAGTTTTTGTAAGGCCTACGATGTAGTTTGTTTCCATAGCAACATACTCCATGTCATCAGGGCTGGTATTGACATCTTCCGCCGTTATGTAACGGCCATTGAGCGATTGAACATAGCGCCCAAATGCCCGCCAATAAGCTTCCGACTTAACCTTATCTGCATCCCCAATCAATACTGTCTTTCCACCCCCGATGTTAAGTCCCGCTACTGCATTCTTATAAGTCATACCGCGCGCAAGTCTTAAGACATCTTCAACCGCTTCGTCTTCAGTGGCATAATTCCATAATCTGGTTCCACCAAGAGCCGGACCGAGCGTGGTGTCGTGGATGCAAGTAACTCCCTTCAAGCCTGTTTCTTTGTCGTAAAAGTAGATAAGTTGTTCATAGCCATATTTGGCCATATAATCGAACTTGTTCAAATTATTCCTCCTTAATATATATTTTTTTGCTTACATTATATCATAAAATGAAAAATCAGAAAACGCTTTCAATAATATTTTTTTGGGATTTCCGGTTTCCCTTCAGTTAATTGTATGGGGTTTTTAAAAAATAATGCCACTGCCCCCAAAAAGCCATAAAAAAGGAGGTCGCGTGAAAACGGCCCCTTTTTCATTCCTTTACAGCTAATACTACTTCATTAATGCCGCAATTATTTGATGTTTGTCGTATAATTTCTCTTTTATACCCAGATGATTGATTTGATCAATATAAAGTAAAATTTGCTCCAGCACACCTGTAATATAGGTTTCCTCGGTAATTTCGGTTATGCTTTCCAAATAAGCTATCATTGCCGAATAATCTGTGCCGGTATCAACATATTGATAGAATTCTTTAACATTTTCCCTCAATTGCAAAATATAAGCCAATAATTTGTCTTGTTTTGAGGAGGTCATAGAAACCGTATAGTCGCGCTTCATGACGCTGAAACCATCCATTAACCCACGGTTGGAAAATATGGTTTTTGCGGAGAACTTGCACCAACCGACCGGATAAGCAGAAATTACGCTGTAAATCTGCTCCGCATTCAACCCCGGCAACCCTCCGTTACCCTCTGGGAACAAACCGACAACAATATCCGCCCGACCGTTTACCTTTTGGTAAAATGATGCTAAAGTTGACATGACGGACCCAGTATCGCCGCTATAAATCATCGGTTCAAGGGTATCCAGCCAACCATTGTCGAGCCATAAATCCCAATTTTGTTGATATACATTGATTGCGGAAGATATGCTAGGCATAATAGCTCCGGAAAAAGAGATATTTGGTTTTATTTTACGCATTTCGGTAACCAAGTTTTCCACTAAACCATTTAACAAATCTCCCTTAAATTGCAACCACTGATTTCGAAAAGTTTTGGATTGAATGAGCGATTGTTTGACGTCACCAGAAAAACCCGTGGTGGTTTTGAATAAATTAATGAAACTGTCGGTATAACCGCCGTCTTTAATCCCTGCCGGATTGGCGATTACGCCATCATAACTGTATAGATTTCCCCCTGGGAAACGGATAAAATCAAACTCTACACCATCCAAATTATAATTGGCAACCAATTCGGTAAAGACATTAATCAAGAATTCCTGAACATCCGAACGGGAAATATCCAAGAAGTACATTCCGTTGAAATTGTCTTCGCCGTTAAAACCGGTTAAAACCCAACCTCTGTCTTTATAAACAGCAGGCAACCAACCGTCCCCGCAGATTAAGGTATTGGTCCAAGCGGATACTTCAATACCCCGTTTATGCGCTTCTTCCACAAAGCATTCAAGATAATCTTTATAGCCGGTATATACTTTTCCGTCCGAATGGCGCTGTGGCAAATAATCCGAAGGGTAAATCGCATGGCCGCCAAAGGTGACGTTGAGATATACCTTGTTAAAGCCCAGTGCTTTTACGTCATCTAAGAGTTCCTCAACTTCTGAAAGATTTCTTTCCTCATAATCGCCCGAACGAAGCGGATAATGCCAGAAAGCCTTGGTTTCAATAGGGTTCGTTTCCACAAGCAAGAAGTCAACAAGCAATAAAGTATTTTCTACTTCTTTTGCAATGCTGGCAGAATATTCATTCGGGTTAGCAACCAAATCGTTATAAGTATCAATGGCGGAATTGATTTTTTCCAAAATCTTTTCGTAGTTGAGGGCTCGGAATTCGGAATAATAAGCATTTTGGGTTTTCAAAATGGTTTCGTTTATCTTAACGTTTAAACCTATCAACTTCGAAAGAACCGTATCCCGATGTCCTTTTACCGTCAAACTATCCCGATGGAAAACGACATAGTCGCCGATTTGCACTTTGGATTGAAGGAGGGTTGCGGTTGAGGAGTGTCCAGAAAGGATAAACCCGCCTTCCGGTAAATCCACAAGCGTTCCGGCGGATACTACAATACCGTTTGACGCAACCCCCACTTCATATCCGTAAGCGTTGCGACCTTGATAGCTTTGGGCATCGTAATAATGCATCTGATTCGCATTTCTAAAACCGCCAATAAAAATATTGGTGAAGGTATAAAGGGAATGCGTTAAATCCAAAGAAGCAAGCAAAACATTTGAATCAGTAATATCGTTATGGCTGATGCTTTCAACATACTTCACATAATCACCCAATTCAATATCGATGTTTTCTTTTTCGTAAAGTGGTCTGACATAAGTGTTTTCCGTAACATAGGAAAAGTCTGTATCCCAGCCGACAAACTTATAACCCCGTTTTTCCGGGGGGATCGGCGCTGTGGCGCCATTGCCTTTTAAAACAATTTCTCTACGCAAAACGTTTTCTGCTTCATCCAAAAAGAAAACATCAAAAAATTCTTTTATTTCATCGAACATCGGATAAAGATCCAGGTTCTTCGTTACCGAACTAAAGTCTTCGCTCCATCCAATAAAGGTATACCCTTCTTTAATCGGATCTTGGGGTGCTTGGGCGCTACTGCCCTTTTTGACGCGTTGGGTATCGATTAAATTATTATCGCCGTCAAAAAATTTAACCGTAAAAAATTGACCGGTTTGTTGACAAGAAAGCAAAGTGCCAAATATAAGCACTAGCGAACAAAGGGCGACTAATTTTACTATCTTTTTCATACAACATCCACTCTCCTTCGCAACGTAAAAAAAATCGACTTAATTGTAACATAATTAGGTATTTTAAACAAGAAGAAACATCATTCTTTTTTCTTCTTGACGCTTTTTACAACAATCACGGGAACCATCATCTCTTCTTCCAGTCCCCCTGCATGCGTAGCCTTAAAAAGCATTGGTTCATCTATTGCCGAAAAAGCATACTTGTGTTTGGCTATTGCGATAAAATCACCTAGAAATTCTTGGGATTTTGGGGAAACATTTCCCAATAAACCTAATTTTGCCAAATCTTCTGTTTTGTAAAGTTCAAAATAAGAGCTAAAATATCGGGTAAACGTTTCTTCAAAACCAATTGGATCATTGACATAAAAAGCGGTAAACCGACTTTCCAGGGTCGGCTTATGAACAAAATATTTTGTAATTTCCGGAAATTTGTTTATGTATAGCGTCTTAATATCAACCAAACCGTGATCTGCTACAATCAACACAACGGTATCTTCATTCAAATGTTTCGCTAAATATTTTGCTTGTTCGTTGATGTCGATTAAACAAGCTTTAACCGTATCCGAACAACATCCTTCAAAGTGAATTGAAGAATCCGGATAATCCCAATAAGCATAAGTAAAGGTTGCTTGATTGCTTGTATTGGTAATATTAACAATCCGATCCATCATCTCTTTTAAACTATGACAACCGCCGGGCATAAAAGCAGGATACAACTCTTGCGTCTTAACGCCCGAGAATTCTTGATGGAAAGGAGTAATCGGTACTTCTTTTAAGTAAGGAACATCCACTTTTTTGTTGTCAAAATAATTAAGGCTTTGAAACATGACAATATACTGGTCAAATTGATTAAAATATTGATACCAGCCTATCCAACCGGTTTCCCCCGGGGTTTTTCCGGTTCGTAAAGCGGTAGTGGCAGCCACTGTAGTCGAAGGGTAAATCGATGTCACGTAATCGATTACCTTTTGCCTGATAAAGTGTTTTTTTGTCAAATGGTATTCCAAAATGTTTTTTCCCAGTCCATCCAAAACCATCAGCACGACATGTTTGGCCCCTTTTAAAGCTTTATCGACACTAGGCAAGGTGGAAAAAGGCGAAACCGAATTGAAATGATGTTGAACAGAACTTACCACATTGAGCAAACTGTGGGAAAAGTCGGGTCTGACAACACGGTATTGTGGTCTATGGTATCCTTCCTTCTTCATAGCAGCCATGATAAAAGAGGTTTTCCCATCGATGTATTTTTCAATATCATAAGGATATTTATGTGCTAACTTTTTCTTGAGTTTACTGTACTTTTTAACTTGTTCATGATGTTTCAAGAGATGTTTTTTCAACACCATGTGTTCCACATATCCTTGACCATCATCAAGGCACACATAAAAGTGACAAGGAGGGAGTTCTGCATTATCGCAATAATAGGCATAACGACCCTCTATCGTCAAATCTCCTCGAAACCGAAAACCGATTTGTGCCAATTTATTATTGATTTCAGGAAGCAAATTCAAATCAGGAATCACCATATCGATATCGATAATCGGTTTTGCGCTTGCCTTTTCAATGGCTGTCGAACCGACATGTACCATTTCATATTCGGGAAAATAGCTACCTAAAAAGGTTTTTATTTGTTCAAATTGCTTTTTCCACTCCGAAGAATAATCAACAACTTCAATCTTTCTCATATTTTTCCTTTCAAATTAACAAAATAAAAAGGGGGGCAAAAAACTGTATCCCCCCCTAAATTTAAATGTGAAATTTCCGTTTTATCTCTGTTTCGACAATGCGATTGGCAAAGATTACTAACCCCAAAAGCGTCGCATAAGAAAGGCTTGCAGAAACAATGCTAAGAATAATCGGTTGAACCAAATCAAACAAAACCAAGATTAACGGTACAAAACCGATTATGCAAAGCAAAAGCAAGTGAATCAAGAATTCGCGCCGAGTTTGGCGTTTAATAAACATGATAATTATTATAAGGGCAATAAAGGTCATTGAAATAATCGGCATCCCGTAAGACAAAGCCCAAGTAATCGGACTGCTGGATTCCGCCGGTTCCATCACCGCATTTATCGCTATTAATAAAGCGATAATCATCAAAGCATGAAGGAAAAGTTTTAACCCCCAGCGATTTCTGATTTTAAAAGTAATCAGGCAGGTAAGCCAAATATAAACCAAACAGCTATCGACAATGATAAACCAATAAACCTTGCTTTTGATTAGAAGGTTTACCATAGTCGCAATAAAGATGGCAAGCATTACCACAAAACTAAGAATGCGAAACCAGGTCACAATTCGGTACTTCGTGTTTCGGTATTGGGGATAGGATAAAGTTAAGGGACTATCGTCCTGCTTTTCCAAAGGTCCCGAACACAATGGGCACCTAGAGGTTAAAGTCGCTACTTTAACTTTGCATTTTTGGCAATATAACATATTCATCACCTTTTAGTTTTGTTCCCAAAGATTGGATGAAATTTCTACTTCCAATCCTTGGTCGGTTAAAAATTTAAAGAAATGATACTCCAAGTCGGTTTCGTAGTATCCCCGGGAAAAGGATAGAATCGTGTAATCTTCATAGGTTGCCACCGCAACACTGGGGATTCCCCCGGAACCTAAATTAAATTCCACTTCTTCCACAAATGGTTTCATTGATTCTGGAAGCCGAACAACTCCTAAATTGGAAATCGTAACGGTAGTTGGACGGCTGCCAAAGAAATGATAACCGGCTTTTAACAAAATTTTCTTTATGAATAAGGGCAAAATCCTTACAATAAATTTCTTTTCGATGCCGACATTCAAATTTAGTTTCTTTTGCAAATCGTCTTTGGTTAACCGTTCTTTGAAAGATTGCTTGATGTCTTGCAACACTTCGTCAAAGGTGATATCCTTAGATTTAAAGTGATAAATTGTATGGAAAAACAAAGCAAAGTTGCGAATGGTTTCCGAAGGGAAATGACGGCGCATGTTAACGGGAATGCAAATATTAATCGGGCGTTTTTCCATTTCCACCGAATCGTTAAATTGAATGACGCTATAGGTAAGGAGTGCCACCAAAAATTCCGTAACCGTGACATTCTTGGATTTGGCTAATTTATAAATAGCATGGGAATCGATTTTTCCCTTTACAACAGCGCTACCGTAAACAGCAAATTTTGTTCCCTGAATTTTAAACGACTTGTCGGTGGGAAGCGGTTTGCCTTTTTCCTTGGTATAATAGCGCAAATAGCTGTCTTCTGTTTCGCTAAAGGTCGGAACTTCCTCAATGGTTCTAACCAAACCTTCCGCAGAAAGGTTGTGTCCTTGAAGCAATAAATACTGATAGCAGATGGCCTTTAAGAATTCCATCGCACCGCTTCCGTCACATAAACCGTGGAACACTTCCAAACTAATTCGTTTTTGATAATAATAAATGGTGAAAAAGTAATTGTTGTTTTCGTGCAAATCAATCGGTTTGCAAATACGGGCCGGTTCCGGTTTTACAATCGGTTTCTTTTCATTGGGTTCATAATAATACCAAAACAAACCATGTTTCATTTTGACATAAAAAGTGGGAAAACGCGTTTGACACATCTCCACTGCTTTTTGCAATATTTCCGGATTAACTTCTTCTTTTAAAGTCATGGAGACGCGGAAAACATGGCTTTCTTTAATTGTGGTAACAACCGGGTAGATTTTCGCCGCATTATCCAAACGATACCATTTACGTGATTGATCAATGAAATTATCCATAATAGCTCCTTTAAAGGCAATAATATATAATTATATTTGTTTATAATAGTATACCATAAAACCTTGTTTTTTTTCGCAAATTAACGCAAAAGATATCGTTTTTTTGTTCAAAAGGGGTTTTTTTGTGTTATACTAATAATGCTTACTATGCGAAATTCTTACAGGAGGAAAAGAATGGCTACTAAATACATCCCTGAACCCTTTCGCATAAAAATGGTCGAAACCATCAAAATGTTGTCCAAAGAAGAAAGAGTTCAGAAGATAAAAGCAGCAAACTACAATTTGTTTAATTTAAAATCCGATGATGTGTACATCGATTTATTGACCGACAGCGGCACCAATGCGATGAGCGCCCACCAATGGGCAGGGCTCATGGTCGGCGACGAAGCATATGCAGGGGGGAAAAGTTATTTTAGGGTAATCGAAACCGCCCAGGATTTGTTCGGCTATACCTACATTCAACCCGTGCATCAAGGCAGAGCCGCTGAAAAAGTTTTGTTTCCGCTTTTGCTTGACAAAGGAAAAATCGCTTTATCCAACATGTTCTTTGATACCACACGGGCACATGTCGAACTAACCGGCGCCAAAGCTTTGGACTTAGTTACTCCGGAAGCTCTAACCCCGAGCGTCCCTTATCCTTTTAAGGGAAATATGAATACTGAGCGATTGGAAAAAACTATTTTGGAACTTGGCAAAGAAAAAATCGGTGTCGTCGTTATGACCATTACCAATAACTCCGCGGGCGGTCAACCTGTATCTATTGCCAACATGGCGGAAACTGCTGCTATTTGTCAAAAATTCAAAATCCCACTTTGCATCGACGGAGCAAGATTTTCGGAAAATGCTTATTTTATCAAAAAAAGAGAGCCTGGCTACCAACAGGCATCTATCAAAGATATCACAAAAAAGTTTTATAGTTTTGCCGATATGTTTATCATGAGTGCCAAAAAAGATGCCATCGTCAACATCGGCGGACTAATCGGGATTAAAAACAATGAAACCCTAATCCAACAAGTCAAAAGCAATACCATCAACTATGAAGGTTTTATTACATATGGAGGGCTTGCAGGTAGGGATTTGGAAGCAATGGCCATCGGGTTGACGGAAGTCGTCGATGAGGACTATTTAACTTACCGAATCGGTCAAATTGCCTACCTTGCCAACAAACTAGATGAAGCAGGCATTGCTTACCAAACTCCTCCGGGGGGACATGGTCTTTTCATTGATACATCCAGCTTGTTTCCTCATATTCCATATAACCAATTCCCAGCCCATACTTTGGCGGTTGAATTATACATTGAAGCGGGAATCAGAGGTTGCGATATCGGTTCCTTCATGCTGGGAAATGACCCCGAAACCGGAAAACAGCGAAAAGCCGAATTTGAATTTATGCGCCTTGCAATCCCTAGAAGAGTTTATACCCAAGCTCATTTGGATGTAGTAGCAGAGGCCCTAGCGGATATCAAAAAACGAGCTAGTTCCATTAAGGGTTTCCAAATCACTTGGGAACCGGCAGTGCTACGCCACTTCCAAGCCAAACTAAAACGAATCGATGAATAAAGGTGTAAAAAGTCCCTTCGACACCATTATTAAAAAACGAGCAGTTTATTTACCGCTCGTTTTTTCTAGTTATAAACTTTTTTGATTAGGAAGGTAATTGGCATGAATCGCCCGCATCAACCTAATTCTTTCTTCCGCAAACCGATTCGCCACCATCTGGGTATTCATTTTCATCTCTTTGGCATATTTAAAGATTTCGAGTAGACGATCATAGATTTTGGCCACTATTTGCAAAGTTTTTTCCCGGTCATACGGTGGATAGAATTCTTGATAAACATTGATTACTCCCCCAGCATTAATCACATAATCAGGGGCATAGAGAATTCCTCTTTCCATTAACATATTCCCGTGCTTTTCTTCATCAAGCAACACATTGTTCGCCGCCCCAGCAACAATCTTAGCCTTCAACCGCGGAATCGTATTGTCATTCAAAATGGCGCCGATGCAATTAGGCGAGAAGATATCGCAATCGACATCATAAATGCTATCTTTTTCCACCAAGGATGCGTTAAAGTCTTTTACAGCTTTTTGCGCTTTATCTTTGCAAATATCGGTAACGATTAGTTTCGCTCCTTCCTGGGCTAAATACCTGCAAAGGTTATACCCGACCGCTCCTACTCCTTGCACCGCAATCCTCTTATCCTTTAAATCGTCGTTGCCCCAAAGAAATTTTGCGCAAGCTTTTATTCCCCAATAGGTTCCATAAGCCGTAACCGGAGAAGGGTTGCCCGACATATTGGCTCTTCCATTGACGAAATTGGTTTCCATCATCATGAAATCGACATCGTTTTCATTAATATTCATATCTTCTCCGGTATAAAAACGACCATTGAGCGATTGTATAAAACGGCCATAAGCCCGTAAATAACTCTCATTTTTTACTTTGTTGGGATTACCGATTAAAACAGTTTTTCCACCCCCACAATTACAAGCTGCAGCGGAGCATTTGTAGGTCATGCCCCGGGATAAGCGTATAACGTCAAATAATGCATCTTCTTCGTTTTGATAATTGAAAAGCCTTGTTCCGCCCAGCGCAGGACCTAAAGTTGTATCGTGGATGGCAGTAATGCCTTTTAATTTGGTTGTTTTATCATAGAAGAAAATCACTTGTTCATGCCCGTATTTCTCCATGTAATTAAAAACTTTCATTTTTTCCTCCCTAAATTTATTAATTTTTTATTTTAAAGAAAATAAAAGATAGATAACCTAAGAATATGCTATGGAAAACAAGAAGGCTATCTGTCAAAATTTTAAAACAAAAGACTAATCCACACTAAAAACTTTCGCGTTTTCTTCGCCTTTCAAGACGCGAAGCGCACCTTTAACCAAAGCAAGCATTTCGTTTTCGCCCGGATATACCAAAACCGGTGCAATAAACTCCACCCGTTCGGTTAATTCTTTAACCAAATACTCCCGATACGCTAAACCGCCGGTTAGAACAATGTAATCGACATCGCCTTTAAAGACGGTTGCGCAAGCACCGATTTCTTTGGCAATTTGGTAAATCATCGCATCAAAAATCAATTTGGCATCCTCATCGCCCGATGCTATCATTTTAACGATTACTCTCGCATCGTTAGTACCTAAATAGGATACTATCCCTCCTTTTCCGTAATTTTTCCGTTTGATTTCTTCCAAAGTATATTTACCCGAAAAACACATCCGGTACAATGGTCCTAGCGGAACAGTTCCGCTTCTTTCTGTTGACATCGGACCGTCGCCGTCCAAAGCATTATTGACATCGATTACGCGACCCTTTTTATGACAAGCCACACTGATGCCCCCACCTAAATGAGCGACTATCAAGTTAAGCTTTTCATATTCGCTGTTTTTATCCAGTGCCACCTGCCTGCCAATCGCTTTATGGTTTAAAGCATGGAAAATACAAGTTCGTTCAATGTCGGCCATGCCGGAAATTCTCGCAATAGTTTCCATTTCATCAACGGAAACAGGATCGACTATAAACGCCGGGATACCTAATTCATTTCCCAAATCAAAGGCTATTACCGCCCCCAGGTTTGAGGCATGTTCTCCTCTTCTGGCTTCTTTCAAGTAATCCGCCATTTCTTGGTTGACGGAATATGTTCCGCTTTCGAGTGGTTTTAACATTCCGCCCCGAGCGGTTATGGCATCAAGACTGGTTAAACTAATACCTGCATTTTCCAATTCGGAAATGATTAGGTTCATTCGAAAGTCTTTTTGACTATAAACGGTGGGGAAAGGGATAATCTCGTCCACATTATGACTAATTTTGCTTTCCCAGATTAATTCTTCATCTTCATAAACTGCGGTTTTTGTGGAAGTTGAACCGGGATTGATGACTAAGATGCGATATGACATATTGTTCTCCTTTTTTTTTTTGGTATTATAAACATTTTATTGCTAAGGCAATCGAATACAATTTGGCTTCATGCGAATCGGCACGGGATGTTAAAACAATCGGAGCTTTGGCACCCATGATGATTCCCGCGCTTTTTG
>Ga0265294_10009300_pt1 | contig 11349 bp, 13 predicted proteins | sample MunlanPumphouse3_FD_192504 | JGI IMG/M metagenome (GOLD analysis project Ga0265294, IMG submission 192504) | Groundwater microbial communities from a municipal landfill in Southern Ontario, Canada - Pumphouse #3 | ecosystem: Environmental > Aquatic > Deep subsurface > Groundwater | place...
TGTCATGCACCATGATATTTTACGTTTTGCACAGTTTGCGGTGCGTGTCTGGGGTTGCGAAATGGACTTTCAGCACCCGGAAAACACCGCCTATCAGGGAATTGAACGTTACGAACAATTCATGAAGTCTATTGGCATGCCGGTTCGTTTTTCTGAATTGGGTGCAAAAGCCGAAGACATACCGGTGCTGGTTAAGACAATGGGACTTGGAAAAAGATCACTCGGTAATTTTGTTAAACTAACTGAAAAAGACATAAGAAAAATTTACGAACTGGCGGTATAATATCAACAGCATATAACAACACTGATTTCGAGATGACTTACAAACCACTTTTTCTCAACAAAAAGCTAATTAACGCTGACATCACGCTGCCTGCGTCCAAAAGCATCAGCAACAGAGCTTTAATACTGAATGCTTTAGCTTATAGTCCGTACGAAATAGAGAATCTTGCCGATTGCGATGATACCAATGTTATGCTCAAGGCGTTGGATTCAAATAAAACGACCTTTGATATTGGTGCAGCCGGAACAGCCATGCGTTTTCTTACTGCTTTTTTATCGAAAACAGTCGGAGAATGGGTTATTACGGGCAGTAAGAGGATGAAAGAACGTCCCATTAAACTTTTGGTAGATGCCCTAAATAGTCTGGGAGGCAGGATTAAATACATAGAAAACGAAGGTTATCCCCCCTTGCGGATATATGGCAGCGCGCTGACCGGAGGGGAAATTCACCTGAATGGCGGAGTAAGCAGTCAGTACATTTCTGCACTCATGATGATTGCTCCATACATGCAGAAAGGCTTAAAGATCATACTTGAAGGGAATGTTATTTCTGTACCTTATATTCTTATGACCCTCAATATGATGAGAGATTTTGGCGTGAAAGTCAGATTTGAAAACAATGTCATAGAGATTAAACCACAGACATATCAAGCTGTGCGGTATAAGGTTGAATCCGACTGGTCGGCTGCATCATACTGGTACGAAATACTGTCAATTGCAGGCGAAGGACGCATATTTCTGGAAGGGTTGCAAAAAGACAGCTATCAGGGAGACAGCAAAGTAGCCGGGTTGTTTCAGCAACTTGGAGTTAAAACAGAGTACCTGTCCAATGGAATTGTTCTTACACCAAACAACAACACATGTGATGTGTTTGAATATGATTTTATTAATCAACCAGATCTGGCGCAGACTTTTGCTGTAACCTGCTGCTTAAAAAACATCCCATTTCATTTCAACGGCATTCAAAGCCTGAAAATTAAAGAAACCGACCGCGTTGAAGCGTTGATCAAAGAATTAAAAAAATTTGGATTTGTATTGACAGAACCTGAAAACGGAGAATTGTCCTGGGATGGCAAAACCCTCCCTCTGGAAGATGTTGCTACTCCTTCCATCAGCACTTATGATGATCACCGCATGGCCATGGCTTTTGCTCCGGTCGCATTGGTTCAACCTGTCATCATTGAGAACCCTGAAGTGGTAAGTAAATCCTATCCACGTTTTTGGGAGGATATTGAGAGAATAAAATGAGGCACTTACATTATTTCACCACCGTAACCCAGTTATTTAAATCCGGCTCATCACCGCACTGTATCGCCAATAATTTATGATATAATTTGTCGCATACAGGTCCCGGCTTTCCATCTTTTGAGAAAACATAGGAGATTTTGGTATCATAATCATCAATGCGCTCAACAGGACTGATAACAGCTGCTGTGCCACAAGCACCTGCTTCTTCGAAAGTAGATAATTCCTCTACCGGAATTGAGCGCTGTTCAACTTTCAGCCCCATTTCCTCCGCCAGAACCATCAAACTCTTGTTGGTTATTGACGGCAATATGGAGTTTGATTTCGGCGTGACATACGTATTGTTTTTAATTCCAAAGAAATTAGCAGCACCACACTCATCAATGTATTTTTTTTCTTTTGCATCCAGGTAAAAAATATTCGAATAACCCAACGCATGAGCGTGTTCACCGGCAACTAAGCTGGCTGCATAATTTCCCCCTACTTTATATTTGCCTGTTCCCAACGGAGCTGAACGATCGTACTGACGCATTATTACAAAAGGAGTCGTTGCAAATCCTCCTTTAAAATATGGTCCAACCGGTGCTACAAACACAATGAAAAGATACTCTTTTGCCGGAGCTACACCCAACTGTGGACTAATACCAAACATAAAAGGACGGATATAGAGAGACGCACCAGATCCATAGGGAGGAACAAAGCGCTCATTCAGCTTTACGGCTTTGACGACTGCGTCCTGAAACTTTTCAAGCGTAATCGGCTCCATCAGAATACCTTTACAAGAGTGTTGCATACGCTTTGCATTCTCTTCTATTCTGAAAATACGGATTTTACCATCTTTACCCCTAAAAGCCTTTAAACCCTCAAATACTTCCTGCCCGTAATGGATGCATGTAGCCGCCATGTGCAATTGGATGTTTTCATCTTCATGCACCTCCAGCTCTCCCCATGCTCCTTCAGAAAAAACACAACGGACATTGAAATCTGTTTTCATATACCCGAAACCAAGGTTACTCCAGTCAATCTGTTCCATAAATAAATTTTTTATCCTGAATTAACGTACAAATGTACAGATAATTCATCATTTTTCCCTATTTTTTAGCGTCAAAATTGCCTCGTTACCCATATTCAATAACAAATCGAGGATACTCAAATTTTGTTGAAAACCATACTTCTCCTGAAAAACCTGATAATAAGGCTGAAAATGATTCATACCGGGTTCTTTTTTCGGATGAATACCTGCCCTCAGGTCTTTCACATCGTCAGAAAAATGCCGCACATAAGTAGTTGTTAACTTAATCTCAGGCTGTGAATCAATCAGCTCAAGCATTTTCTGCTGAAGTTCAAGATTAAAATCCCACAGGAAATTCCACTTTCTTTCGTAAAAGCAAACTAAGTCATCTGCATAAAATTCAAAAAAAGGACTTGAATTATAGGCTGACTCTATTGACCTCCAATGTTGTATCTGCCAGTTCCCGTGGCGAGAAACTCGGACATCACGAATCAAAATTTTTCCTCCTTCTGATTTTTCAACAGGAATTGTCAGATCCATCAACCCATTGGCAGTTGCAATCACACAACGGTTTCTATAGCTTTGTTTTACAAAAAACTCATACTGTTCCAGCAATATTTCATCGGCATTAGTCAACACAAGATAATACTCAACCGGAGCCAGATAGGCCGTACTCAGACAATATTTCCCTGCAATGTTATTTTGCCTCTTCAGTCTATCGTCTTGCATTTTTAAAGAAGCGGTTGAACCTGATTTTTCCGTTGAACCAACCTTTATCTTTATCCAATGACAACCAGACAGCTACCGGTCGTCCTACTATGTGATCTTCAGGGACAAATCCCCAATAACGTGAATCCGCAGAGTTATGACGATTATCCCCCATCATCCAGTAGTAATCCATTTTAAAAGTATAATATGCCGTTTCTTCTCCATTGATAAAGAACTTTCCGTCTTTCACTTCCAGGGTATTTTTTTCATACACCCGGATAATCCTTTCATAAATTGGCAGATTATAGGCATTTAACCTGAGCGTTGCCCCTTTCTTTGGAATATAAATTGGTCCCATATTATCCCGGTTCCAATTTTTTCCTCCACCCAACGGGAACACATCACCACCCAATTCATACGGCTCAATGGCAATCCTAACCACGCCGGGAAATCGTTGCATTTTTTCGAGCATCACCGCTGTCAAAGGAAAATGATAGATTGGTTTGGAAGGGTCCATCCCCAAAAATGAGATTAAATGATAATCATATTGAACATTCAACATAGATCGGTCATCTTTGCTGATACCCATTTTGGTAAGCATATCCGCCGACAGGAACCTGCCGTCAGTCTGCACATAATAATTAAATTGAATCCCGGGATGATGTTCCTGTGGTTCATTATTGACATAGATCTGGTTGTCACGAATTTCAAACCAGTCACCAGAAATGCCGACACATCTTTTTACATAATTTTCGCGTCGATCAACCGGACGATATACGATTTCGCCATACTCCTGTTTTTTTGCCCTGACAATTGCTCTTCCGGCAGCCATAACAGCATCAACCTGCGGCTCAACACCCGGAGTTTGCATCTTTAAACTATTATAACCTTCATAATAACAACTGATATAATAATCCGGATTTTGTTTGTTAACAGGAACTGTATCACCGGTAGGAAAGTTAAATACCACGATATCGTCTCTTTCTATGGTATCGAATCCTTTAAGCCTTTTATATTCCCACTGAGGCTTTTCAAGGAACGATTTTGTATTGACAACTGGGAAAGTGTGCTGCACAAGCGGAAATGAAAGAGGTGTATTAGGCACACGAGGGCCATAACTCGCTTTGCTGACAAAAAGGAAATCTCCCACAAGCAAACTTTTCTCTAGAGATGATGTGGGAATCTGGTAATTCTGAAAGAGATAAATATTGATAAAATAAACTGCCACTAAAGCAAACACAATGGCATCAACCCAACCCATTACAGCCAGAAAAGTTTTATTTTTCGACTTTTTCCACCATGTCCAAGGTATAAACCTGGTTATGAAAGCATCAAAAACAAACGGAAGCAATAACACCCACCAGAAATTTCCTACCCAGACTATAAAAAGGACGTAGATAACACACCATACGAGGGCTTTAATCCATTGTTTTAATGGATGAGAAAAACGGTTGTTTTTTATCTTTTGTTGTTCTTGTGTCATGATTTTTTATTTATCGTTTTTCAATTAACAGATTATTTCCTTAATTCGTATTCAACTCGTTTTTTTATTCAAAATTCAATAAATCGCGCATAGAGAAAAATCCTTTTTTCCCGGCAGTAAATTCTGCTGCAATTACAGCACCTAAAGCAAATCCTTCACGGCTTTTCGCGTCATGAGTTATAGTAATTGAATCCACCTCCGAATCATACACGATGGTGTGAATACCCGGAACCTGACCTTCTCTGATTGATTTAATAGCCATCGATTCAGATGTAGATTCCACCTCTTTCGACCAACTTGTTTTTCGCTCCAGGTTCTCCAGTATCCCTTCAGCCAGTGTGATTGCCGTTCCACTCGGAGCATCCAGCTTTTGCGCATGATGCACTTCTGTCATCTCTACATTATATGCCGGAAATTTATTCATTAATTTGGCCAGGTATTTATTTACAGCCATAAAGATGTTTACACCAATGCTGAAGTTAGAACTCCAGAAAAGTGTATATCCTTTAGCTGCAATTTCCTGTTTAACCTCAGGCAGATGTTCCGTCCAGCCAGTAGTGCCACAAACAACAGGCACACCAGCATCGAAGGCACTGCGAATATTCCTCAGGGCTACATGCGGTACAGTAAACTCAATGGCCACATCTGCACTTTTAAATGCTTCCGACTGAAAATCAGCAACATTGTCGATGTCAATAATAGACACTATTTCATGTCCCCTTTCTCTGGCTATACGCTCGATGATTTTGCCCATTTTACCATAACCAATCAATGCAATTTTCATATATAAAATTTTAATCTGGTTGTATTTGTTAATTATCAATACTGATTAGTACCCAACAAAACGAGGGTACAAGCTTGTTCGTATGCAATCCCGTTTTTTTTCAACAAAATTTCAAATTCAGGATTTTCAGTTCCGGGATTAAAAACCACCCTCCTGGGATTTAAAGAAACCACATAATCATAATAGGATGGTTGATTTTTCGGACCAATATACAAAGTCACGGTATCAATATCCTGATAGTCTTTTCTCTCTGTGTCAATGGTCTGATTAAAAATCACATCCGAACGAAGTCCGAGCAACTCAATCTGATGACCATGAGCCAGTAATTTTTGAGCAGCCTTGTAAGCATATCGCTCCGGATTGCTATTTGCTCCAATTATCAATGTTTTCTTTTTCATATATTTCTGCTTTTGTGTCCCTCTATTGAATTGATAGAATATAAATTATCATTAAATGCTGGTTTTATAACCCTGCTCTTACCCCATCAGATAAAAATCGAGCACCTCAAAAATTTCTTCTTTTGAAGCTGTCTGATTAATTTGAATTTCACCAATATCCGATAAAAGAGTGAAATTAATCTCTTTCGATTCATTTTTTTTATCGTGTGTCATCAACTCATAAAGTATTTCGTAATCATTGCAGTCAAAACTGAACATGCCATAATACTCTTTGGTCATGTATTTCAATTTCAGCAACTCTTTTTTAGGAAAACCAAATTTTACATGAGCAAGATACAACTCGCACAACAAGCCCCACATCACAGCATAACCGTGAAGTACAGGACGGTTCACGCGATAAGAAAAAGTTTCAAAAGCATGAGCAAAAGTGTGTCCAAGATTTAGCGCTTTACGGAGGTGCTGCTCTTTAGGATCCTGTTCGACTATCCTTTCTTTGATTCTGACACTTCGTTCAACCATAGTACGCAAAACGTCAAAATCAACATCTTCTAAGTTGAAATCTAAGACTTTCCGCCATTCTTCCCAGGCATCAATCAGGGCATGTTTTACCATTTCTGCGTATCCAGAACGAAGATTCTGCTTATCCAGTGTTTTGAAAAAATCAATGTATATCAGTACATGACGGGCAGGGTTAAACACCCCGATTTCATTTTTCAACCCCAGGAAGTTAATGCCCGTTTTGCCGCCTGTTGCTGCATCAACAGCACCAAGCAGTGTTGTCGGTATATTGATATATTCAATTCCACGTTTAAAAGTAGATGCAACAAAACCTCCTATGTCGGTAATCATGCCCCCACCCAGATTTATCATCAGCGACTTACGGTTGGCATCATGTTCGCTTAGGTATTGCCACACCTTTACAGCTGAATCAATATTCTTGTTTTCATCCCCTGAAGCTATTGTAATCAGATGTGCCTCTTTCAAACAAGGCAAATCACGAATGAGAGGATAACAATACTTCAAAGAGTTATCATCAGTCAAAATAAAAACATTTGCTTTTTTATGATCTCCAACAACATCATTTATTGCTGTTTTTATATCTGTACATATGGTTGTAAGTTGCCTGTTCATGCTATTTCAATTGAACAACAAAGATACTGTTTTTTCTGTATAAATTTGACAGATAAGTATATTTCAAAATCACATATATCAGGTATCTAGTTTTTTTAGCAATCAGAAAATTAAAATCCCTGTATAAAATATTAAAATATCCAAATATTTTTCATATATGAAAATATGTTCATATATTTGCAAGAGTTTTTAAGCAAATGCAATATGATTGAACTAACTCAAATGGAACAAGCAGCATATACACTAAAGGCCATCTCCAACGGGACCCGTTTGTGTGTGATTTCTCTTTTAGCAGAAAAAGAGGAATTAACTGTTTCGGAGATTGGTGAAAAACTGCAATGTGAACAGTCGCTTCTATCCCATCATTTGACTGATATGCGGGCAAAAGGGATTCTGAATTGTCGTAGAGAAGGAAAAAATTGTTTTTATTCATTGAAAAACAAACAGATTACAAAGATATTAGATTGCATCAAATCCTGCCAATGTTCAGAGGCATAGGTTGATTTATTATCCGTAAAATTATGAATGAATTTTTTAAAAAACACCTGTTAAAAATAACCGGGATCGTTGTTGGGATGGTTGGTGGTTACCTATATTACTATTTTATAGGTTGTAAAAGCGGCACCTGTCCAATAACCTCAAATCCATATATCAGCGTTTTGTATGGGGCTGTACTTGGATATTTATTCTTTGATTTATTCAAACGAAAGAAAACGGCAATTAACAATTCACCAAAAGAAAAAGATGAGTAGTACTTTTTACGTATTGAAGTCACAGTGCATGACCTGCAACAATGAAGTTCTGAAGCAATTAGGAACATTACAGGGAGTATTTGGAGCTGAAATGGATCGTATCGACGGTAAAATTGTCGTACATCATACCGATGAAGTTTCCAAAAAAGCCATTGCAGACAAACTAGATGAATTGGGATGGACTGAAACGGACACGAATAAGCCATCGACCAATGGCTGTCGATTGTAAACAAAAGTATCATTTTATTATTAGATATCAGCACAGCTACATTTTAAAAAAAAACAAAAATAGAAACAACATGAGAAAAATCCTTGGAGCATCTTTGATGCTTATTCTGATTGCTTTTACAGCATGCGGTAACAAGTCCACCAACAAGGCAGAGCAAGATGTAAAAGAAACAAAAACAAACAATATTCAAACAAACGAAACAAAACAAATGGGAACAATTAAATTAACCAAGGCTGAATTTTTGCAAAAGGTAGCCAACTATGAAACAAGCCCAACCGAATGGAAGTATTTGGGGGACAAACCGTGTATTATCGATTTTTATGCCGATTGGTGTGGACCTTGTAAAGCAATTGCTCCGGTTTTAGAGGAATTGGCAAAAGAATACGACGGTCAGATCTACATTTACAAAGTTGACACCGAAAAAGAACAGGAACTTGCGGCCGCATTTGGCATCAGGAGTATTCCATCGCTTCTGTTCTGCCCGATAGGAGAACAACCACAAATGGCACAAGGAGCGCTTCCTAAAGAAACCTTCAAAAAAGCCATCGACGAAGTATTGCTAAAGAAAACCAAATAAGAGAACCAATTTTTTACTGATGTATTCTTTATAAGGAGCCCTGCAAATGATGCAGGGTTTTTTTGCTCTCTACTAAAGTTTCTCTTATGGTAATAAAATTCATTGTTGTCCGGTAAACATTTTATAACATAGATTTCTGTAATCAGCAAATTTGCAATGTACAAATATTCGTAACATCAAATGTACAATAATTTCACATTATTTTAATTAACACTATAATTGTTTGATACTGAGCAGGAGCATGCTCCTGCTCAGTATCAAAAGCCAATTTTATTTCACACCTTCACTCTCCAGGAAGGTTTTACGATTATCCATCCGATATCCAGTTCCCTCAAACTTAACCACCTCACAGTGGAATAAAATTCTGTCAAGGATAGCTGTGGCCAACACTTCATCATCGAGGGTTTCTGCCCATTGACGAGGTGATTTATTGGTAGTGATAATCAGCGAGCACCTTTCGTGCAAGTGATTAATCAGATTAAACAAGGCCACTGCTTCGTGTTTCTTTACAGGGAACATCATAATGTCATCAATGGCGATTAACTGTGCTTTGAGATATCTTCTGTAAGTATTCAATGCCGAAGCCGTTACTTCCTTTTGATTCAATACAGATATCAGATCAGACATGGATGTAAAATAAGCTTTGTAGCCCTTCTTTACCGCATCGTTCACCAAACCTGCAGCAAGATAGGTTTTTCCTGTCCCACTGGGCCCCATCAGTACTAGATTAAAGAGTTGATCTACCCATACCAATTCTCTTAGCTGTTTCATCTGTTTAATTCCGATACTGCTGGCTGCCTTAAAGTCATAGCCATCCAAATCGTGTATTCTGGGTAATCTTGCCAATCGGATTCTTCTATTGTAATCATTGAGTTGGCGTTGCTCTATTTCTTTTGCAAACACATTTTTCAGAAACTCCATATAACTTGGGGAGTCCAAACTGGCCTGATGAAGCGTTTCGTTCAGATTATTGCTCAGGTAGCTCAATTGAAGCATACCAGCGTATTGTTTGAGTGATTCTATCTGTTCCATAATTGACTACATGGCATGATCGTAAATATTTATATCACTCACTGATGGTGTGTACATAGGCTTGTCATAAACATTAATCTGAGTTTTGATATTTGCCTGATAATGGTGCTTTGTAATAGATACAAGGGCACTACTCTGCTTTCTGTAATGCTCTGCTGCCTCTTTGAGCTTGTTGCTGTTCCACAATTTATTTTCTGTACAATATGTCAAAGACCAATCTATTTCATCTTTATTGTATTCTGTTAATACAGCACGCAGTACCGTCAGATTCTCACGAACATAACGTGACTTGTGTCGCTGAATTCTGAATATAAAATTCTTTAGAATATCAGAGCCAGAATACAATGTTACAACCTCATCTTTAAGCACCTCAAGTGTTACAGTACGGTCCCGTCGGTGAGATGTATTGCAGACAAAAACACCCTGGGTCTGACTTACTGGATGACTGGCAAGCAAACTGCCGTTTACATCATTAATGAGCAATATGCCTTTTTCTTCCTTTAGAAGGACTTCTGTTCCTTTTCCCTTATATGTTCCAAGAGGTAAAGAGTACCAGCAACTTCGGTAATTTACCGAGTTATCTTTTCTTACCGTATATCTTCTGGCAGACTCAACCATTGTGTAATAATCCCCTTCAAAAAGTCGTAGATATTCTCTTTCAATAACCCATTCTTCTTTTGGAATCCGCCTAGTTCCTGCATGTTCTTTGCCGTTTCCCGTACGTTCCAGCCAATCCAGTGCTTCCTGATTCAATCTGTCTGTATCATACAAAGTACGGGCACGAAGGAAATTGTTCTTGATAAACTTGACCACATTTTCTATTTTTCCCTTGCTTTCAGGATCTGCCTTGCGGCAGAACACGACATTGAGCTTGCGTTCATCCCTGTATTGACCAAAGTCATTGGTCAGAAGATAATCCCCCAGATTCTCATTGATGATGAACAAGCTGTCCTGATCGTATAGTAGCCTCTGTGGGATGCCTTGGAAGTAACTGAAGGCCATATCGTGACATACTACTGCATCTTTACCTGTATAAGGCCTGTCCTGAAAACGTACAAATTTGTAACGGCTTCGACAAAGAACCATGGCAAAGAAATAAATTTTCTTTCTTCCTCCGTCATCCTTGCTCATCCAGCATTCTCCGAAGTCAACCTGAGCCTCGTATCCATAATCCAACTCCTGAATCTTCTCATAAACACGTATATCTTCTGCATTTCTGGGAATATTATCCTTCTTGCGAACATATTCTACAAAATTATAAACCGTCTTGCTGCTTACAACAGGAAAATCAGGATGTGCCTCTTTTAATCTGTCTTCAATGGCAGATGCAGATAACTCGCAATCTAATTCCAATAGGTTCTTGACAAAACTATAATAAGGATTCAGCTTGCGTTCATATTGACGATCTGAGGCTATGTACAGCGAGAACTCCTTCTCGCTCATGAACAAATAACGCTTTACTGTCCTGCGGTCAATTCCTAATTTAACCGCAATTTTACTTGAATTTAATCTTTCTTCTTTAAAAAGATTTCTAACTTTGTACCACATAATAACCTTTAGTTGGGATTGTGTCAGAGTCTTCATATGCTGTAATTTATGGTGAATTACAAAAATATGAAGACTCGTTGTTTTTATCCCAAAAATGTACATTGCATGTTACGAATAATTGTGCATTGCAAATTGCCAAAATTTGAGCATTGCAAGTTACTAATTACA
>Ga0265294_10009301_pt1 | contig 11349 bp, 8 predicted proteins | sample MunlanPumphouse3_FD_192504 | JGI IMG/M metagenome (GOLD analysis project Ga0265294, IMG submission 192504) | Groundwater microbial communities from a municipal landfill in Southern Ontario, Canada - Pumphouse #3 | ecosystem: Environmental > Aquatic > Deep subsurface > Groundwater | place...
AGAATCTAAAGTTTCAATCCAAATGCCCTCGCTATTAATCTTAGCCTTAACGTTTCTATCGGCACTACAAGAAACACCCATACCCACAGGACAAGAAGCCCCATGACGCGGCAACCTTATAACACGGACATCATGGGCGTAATATTTACCCCCAAACTGTGCCCCAATACCAAGCGAATTTGCAGCCTTAAGCAACTTAGCCTCCATCTCAAGATCCCTAAAAGCATGTCCCTCTGGACCACCTTTTTTAGGAAGTTCATCAAAATATTTTGCCGAAGCAAGCTTTACATTTTTCATACACATCTCTGCAGATGTCCCGCCTATAACAAATGCAATATGATAAGGAGGGCAAGCCGAAGTTCCAAGTGACTTCATTTTTTCTACTAGAAACTTCTCTAATTTATCGGGATTAAGCAAAGCTTTAGTCTCTTGGAAAAGGTAACTTTTATTTGCACTACCACCACCTTTAGCAACAAAAAGGAATTTATATTCATTGCCTTCGGTAGAATAAATATCAATTTGAGCAGGTAGATTGTTACCTGTATTTTTCTCGGTATACATATCCAACGCTATCGTTTGCGAATAACGAAGGTTGTCTGTAGTGTAGGTATCAAATACTCCATGGCTCAAAGCCTCCTGATCGTTGACCCCGGTCCATACACCTTGTCCCTTTTTAGCAACAATAATTGCAGTACCAGTATCTTGGCAAAAAGGGAGCACTTCTTTAGCAGAAATCTCGGCATTTAACAACATAGTTATTGCTACTGCCCTGTCATTTACGCTTGCTTCTGGATCTTTCAATATCTTAGCAACCATATCGTTATGCTCTGGGCGTAACTTAAATGCTATATCGTGCATTGCCTGTTTAGCAAGAAGTCTCAACCCTTTTGGATCTACTTTAAGTATCTCTTTTCCTTCGAATTGCGACACAGATACATAATCTTTTGTAAGAAGATGATACTCTGTTCTCTCTTTTCCCAACGGGAACATTTCGTTAAATTTAAACTCCATCTCTCTAAATGTTTAAAAATTTATACACAAACACCCCAAAGAACGTACCAAAGCTATTTGGAAGCGCTTGAATTACTCAATAAAAATTCTCTCATAAACTCATTCAACCCCCCGTCCAACACCTCTTGAGTATCTGTTGTTTCATAACCTGTTCTATTGTCCTTCACCAATTTATATGGATGAAGTATATAGTTTCTTATTTGCGAGCCCCACTCAATCTTCAATTTTTTACCCTCTAACTCGGCCTCTTTCTCTCTCCTTTTCCTAAGCTCCAACTCATAAAGATGAGATTTTAAAATACGCAATGCATTCTGTCTATTATCTAATTGAGAGCGCGACTCTGTATTCTCTACCACAATACCAGAAGGAAGATGTCTTACTCTTACACCTGTCTCTACCTTATTTACATTCTGCCCACCGGCACCCCCCGAACGGAAAGTATCCCAGTCTAAATCTCCCGCATTTATCTCTATATTAATTGTATCATCGACTGCAGGATAAACAAAAACCGAAGAAAACGTTGTTTGACGCTTGCCTTGAGCATTAAACGGCGAAATTCTTACTAAACGATGGACACCACTCTCGGCCTTAAGATATCCAAAAGCATACTCTCCCTCAAACTCAACAGTAGCCGATTTTATACCAGCCTCCTCTCCCTCTAAAATATCATAAATATGAACTTTATAGCCGTTCCGCTCACCCCACCTTACATACATTCGCATTAACATAGAAGACCAATCGTTGCTCTCTGTACCTCCTGCTCCCGAATTTATCTTTAAAATTGCACCCAGATTATCACCCTCGGCGCCAAGCATACTCCTCATCTCCAAAGCATCTACTTTGCTCGATAAAACAGTGAAATGGGCTTCTACCTCATTCTCCAGCGAAGCATCATCTTTTAAAAAAGAGACCAAAACAGAAAGATCGTCCCAAAGAGTCTCAATTTCATCATAACTTTTTACCCAAAATTTTACCGACGATAGTTTTCTTAAAAACTCCTCAGATTCCGAAGAATTACTCCAAAATCCTGGTTCTAGAGTTTTTACTTCCCCTGCTTTTAGCTCTTCCCTTTTCTTATCAATGTCAAAGAGACCTCCCCAGCGCCATTATCCGCTGATGAATCTCTTTATTAAGATCCAATGTATACATAGTATTTTTGTTAATCTAATCTTTGACAAAGTTAGCCATAATTTTGTTCACCCCTGTCAATACCTTGTCATAATCGAAGCCCCTTGATATAGCAAAACGGATAAGCTTAACTCTCACTTTAGCGTTATCCTGCTCTCTAGTTAAAGTTTTATATTTTTTATTCAAAAGCAGCAATAATCTTTGGGCCTCGCCCTCTTGAGGCAACTGTTTCATTGCCTGCTCTATTATCTCTGCTTCTACTTTTTTTGATTTTAATGCCCACTTAATTTTTGCTGGACCCCAGCCATTAAATGCAGCCTTGTCCCTAACAAAAGCCGAAGCATAACGGGAATTGTCCAAAAATTTATCTTGCTCTAGAGAGAGAATTATCTGTTCACTCTCTTGGGAAGTTAAATCATATTTCTTAAGCTTAGTAACAATATCATTCCGGCAATACTCCCTCATAGAACACAACCTCTGCATAAAGCCTAAAGCCTTTTGAGGGCTTTTAAGTGCCCCAGGAACCCGTTGCTCTAAGTTCTGTTTGTTTTTATTAAAATTGCCGTAGGCCACTGTTAAAATTTACTATTTTGTTTAGAGGTACTTAACATTCCACAAGCTGCCAAAATATCTTCACCGCGAGATGCTCTTATGGTAGCAATAACACCGCCATTATGAAGTCTCTCTTTAAACTTTTCCATAAGTAAATCAGGAGAACATTTAAGAGGAAAGTCGGGAATTTCATGAAATCTAATTAAATTAACTCTACACTCTAAACCACGAAGCATTCTTGTGAGAGCATCGGCGTGCCTCTTGTTATCATTCCAACCCGAAAACATAATATACTCAAAACTAACTCGGCGCTGCCCCGAAAAATCATACTCTTTTATGAGCTCTACCGTTTTCTCTATAGGCCAAGCCTTTTGCGCAGGCACCATTTGAGCTCTTTCAGAGTCAAACGGATTATGCAAAGAGACAGCCAAATGGCATTTAGAATTATCTAAAAAATCCTTTAAAGCTGTATGGACACCAATGGTAGAGATAGTTATACGTTTAGGGCTCCATCCAAAGCCCCAATCAGAAGTTAAAATCACAGTACTTTTGAGCACCTCTTTATAATTATCTAAAGGCTCTCCCATACCCATAAATACCACGTTAGTAAGGCGGTCACTCTCCTGCACATTAATAATTTGAGAGATTATCTCGCCAGCAGTTAAATTTGCACTAAAGCCCATTCTGCCTGTCATGCAAAATTTGCAACCCATTTTACAACCAGATTGTGAAGAGATACATAATGTAGCTCTCTCTAGATCTGGAATCATTACAGACTCAATATTGGCTCCATTGAGAGAGGGGAAAAGATATTTTCTTGTTCCATCGGTAGAGAGTGTATCTGTTAAAGGAGCAAAGCCTCCAACCTCATAATCTACCGAAAGGGCCTCTCTAGCACTCTTAGAGAGATTAGTCATCTGCTCTATAGAAGATACTTTTTTTACATACAACCAGTTAATTATTTGCTTAGCCGCAAATGACGGAAGTGACAGACTATCCGTTATTTTACTTATCTCTTGGGGGGTACGTCCCAACAACCATTTTTTCATTCTGCAAATGTAGAGAAAATTAAAAATCATTTGTTATTTTTGCATGAATTTAAAATTATAACATTATGGCAAAGCAAAGTGAAGAAGTAACAAAAGGTGGAGAAATTAGCCCGGAAAAACTAAAAGCCTTGCAGGCAACTTTAGACAAGATTGAAAAAGATTACGGGAAGGGAGCGGTTATGAAAATGGGAGAGCAGCCAAAATGGGAAATATCTACTATACCATCGGGTTCAATTTCATTGGACTATGCCCTTGGAATAGGAGGTTATCCAAGAGGACGGGTAGTAGAAATTTACGGCCCCGAATCTAGCGGAAAAACTACACTTGCAATTCATGCAGTAGCAGAGGCACAAAAATTGGGAGGCATTGCGGCTATTGTAGATGCCGAACACGCTTTCGATAGAACTTATGCAAAAAATCTAGGAGTAGATGTAGATACTTTACTAATATCACAACCAGATAATGGAGAGCAAGCTTTAGAAATTACAGATGCTTTAATTCGCAGTGGCGCAATTGATGTAATTGTAATAGACTCTGTTGCAGCGTTAACACCCAAGGCCGAGATTGAGGGAGAGATGGGCGATTCCAAAATGGGACTTCAAGCGAGACTAATGAGCCAAGCACTAAGAAAATTAACCGCAAACATTAGCCGTACAAACACTTGCTGTATATTTATTAACCAGCTTAGAGATAAAATAGGGGTTATGTTTGGTAGCCCAGAAACAACTACTGGTGGAAATGCTCTTAAGTTTTATGCATCTGTGAGAGTAGATGTTCGCAGAATAACCCAGTTAAAAGATGGCGACGAGGCAACTGGTAACAGAGTAAGAGCCAAAATTGTAAAAAATAAATTAGCCCCTCCTTTTAGAAAAGCTGAATTTGACATTGTCTTTGGCCAAGGGATTTCAAAAATTGGAGAGATTATTGATCTTGGAGTAGATTTTGGAGTTATTAAAAAAAGCGGTTCATGGTATAGCTACGGCGACGATAAACTTGGCCAAGGAAGAGACGCTGCCAAAACTATAATTATGGACAACCCCGCTCTTTTTGAAGAGATAGAGGTTAAAATTCGTCAAAAATTAGTGGAAAGCCACGAATAAAAGTAAAATAACAAAAATAGAGATGGAAATTGTATTGAGCGGAATTCGTTCTACCGGGCACCTGCACCTTGGAAACTATTACGGAGCACTTAAAAATTACATAAAAATGCAGGAAAACTACAACTGCTACTTTTTTATAGCAGACCTGCACTCGTTAACCACACACCCACATCCCGATTCTTTACATGCCGGAGTTAAAACAATTCTTGCAGAGTACCTTGCATCGGGGCTAGATCCCGAAAAATCGGCAATTTTTGTTCAGAGCGATGTTCCAGAAATAAGTGAACTATATGTGCTTCTAAATATGATCACATATAAAGGTGAACTTGAAAGAACAGCATCATTTAAAGATAAAGTTAGACTTAACCCCAATAATGTAAATGCTGGGCTTCTTACCTATCCAGTTCTTATGGCTGCCGATATTCTAATTCACAGAGCAAACCTAGTTCCTGTAGGCAAAGATCAAGAGCAACATCTTGAGGTAGCCAGGCTATTGGCCCGTAGGTTTAATTCAATGTACAACTCGGAAATATTCCCTGAGCCTAAAGCATTTAACTTTGGCAACGATCTAGTTAAAGTGCCTGGACTAGATGGCAGTGGCAAAATGGGAAAAAGTGAAGGCAATGGAGTATATCTCTTCGACGATGAAAAAACAATAACCAAAAAAGTGATGCGAGCAGTAACCGATAGCGGCCCAACAGAGCCCAACTCTACTATGGAAGAGCCTATCGCCAACCTGTTTACTCTACTTAAAATAGTATCGAGCCCATCTACTGTAGCACATTTTACCGAAAGCTACAATAATTGCACAATTCGCTACGGCGATCTTAAAAAACAATTAGCTCAAGATATCTGCAACCAAACTCTACCTATAAAAGCTAAAATAGAAGAGATCTACAATGACGACACCTATTTGCGCAAAGTAGTAGCCAGGGGAACCGAAAGAGCACGAGAGAGCGCACAAGCAACCATGAAGGAGGTAAAAAAGGCTGTCGGCTTTAAAAGCTTCCTAAAATTCGATGATTAGTAAAGAGACAATAGATCGCATAATTGATGCTGCTCAAATAGTCGATGTTGTCGGTGATTTTGTAGCACTTAAAAGAAGGGGAGCAAACTATATGGCGTGCTGCCCTTTTCATCATGAAAAGACTCCTTCTTTCTCGGTATCACCTTCTAAAGGAATTTTTAAGTGTTTCGGTTGTGGCAAAGCAGGTAACTCTGTAAACTTTGTTATGGAACATGAGCAACTTGGTTATGTAGAAGCTCTTAAATATCTGGGGAAAAAATATGGAATTGATGTTATAGATAAAGATGAATCTCCCGATGATGCTAAAAACAGACTCCGCTCAGAATCTATCGTAGCTGTTACTCAATTTGCTACTGAGTTCTACTCCAAAACATTACTGGAAACAGACGAGGGACTCTCTGTAGGGCTTAGCTACTTTAAAGAGAGAGGATTTAGTCATGAGATAATTAAAAAATTTGCTCTTGGATGGGCACCTTCGGGTCGCGATGGCGGGGAAACTTTTAGTAAAGCAGCTCTTAAAGCGGGATATAAGAGAGAATTTCTAATAGCATCTGGTCTCTCAATAGAAAGAGATAGCAGTAAAGACTTGGTAGATAGGTTCTACAGTAGAGTTATGTTCCCAATTACTTCAATATCGGGCAGAATTATTGCCTTTGGTGGAAGAACTTTAAGAACAGACAAATCCATAGCGAAATACATAAATTCACCCGAAACCGAGATCTATATAAAAAGCCGATCTCTTTACGGAATATTTCAAGCCAAGAGTGCTATTACCAAACAGCAAAAATGTTATCTAGTAGAGGGATATACAGATGTTCTCTCTTTTCATAAAAGTGGAATAGAGAATGTAGTTGCATCTAGCGGAACATCTCTTACAACAGACCAAATAAGATTAATAAAACGATTTGCCCCAGAAGTAACTGTTCTTTATGATGGAGATGCAGCCGGTATAAAAGCCTCATTGAGAGGTATAGATATGTTGCTTGAAGAGGGTCTTAGAGTAAAAGTAGTCCTTTTTTCAGACGGAGACGACCCCGACTCTTTTGCTCGCAAAAACGGCCCCGAAGCACTACGTAAATTTTTAGAAGAGTCCCAAGAAGATTTTATAGCATTTAAAACCCGAGTGCTAAATGCCGATACTAAAAAAGATCCTCTCAAAAGAGCTCAACTTATATCAGATGTAATAGCTAGCATAGCTGTAATACCAGATGCCATAAGCAGAGCAGTCTACATAGAAGAGTGCTCGGCGCAACTAAATATTGCCGAAGAGATACTCTCAGACGAGATTAATAAACTCAGAAAGAAAAAACAGTATGGAGCCTATGGCACTAGTACATCTTACAATATGCCAAATAGAGAACTGGGTGCTCCTAGATATTTTCCTCCATTAGAAACTGGAGAAAAACTGCCCAATTTTATTACTGATACCTACTGCGAGCCGGCCGAAAAAGAGCTACTATATTACCTAATTAAGTTTGGAGAATCGCCCCTTTATGGTGTAGAAGAGCAAGAAACTCTAGGCACTGCAACAGTATCTCAATTTGTTCTCACAGAGCTACAGAATGACGATTTAGAACTTCACAATTTGATATATAAAAAAATATTCGACGAATATTATCAAGAAAAAGAGAGAGGACAAGCATATATTCAGAAACACTTTATTAACCACCCAGACCCTAATGTTGTAAAAGTTATTTTAGATATTCTTCACAAAGAGCACTCCCTTACAATAAAAGTCTTTGTAGAATCTATGACTCCCGAAGAACAGATGCTCTCAATAGTTGTTCCTAAATCAATCTTAGTATTTAAAGCAAAAATAACAGCTATAGCATATCAAAATATTTGCACCCTCCTCTCCAATGCCGAGAAAGAGAACCAAGTAGAAAAGCAGAAAGAGCTAATGCAACAAGTACAGGTATTGATGCATATTCGTAACTCTTTTGCTAAAGCTCTCAATAGATTGACCATTTAATATTTTAAAAAATCACTACAATGAATAACAGATACAAACGACATCTAGTAACCGCAGCTCTCCCCTATGCAAACGGGGCTGTTCATATTGGCCATCTTGCTGGAGTATACATCCCTGCCGATATCTATACCAGATATTTGCGAATGAGAAAAGAAGATGTCCGTTTTATTTGCGGCTCCGACGAACATGGTGTTCCTATCACAATAAAAGCTAGACAAAACAACTGCTCTCCTCAAGAAATAGTAGATAAATACCATCTAATAATTAAAGACTCTTTCGAAAGACTAGGCATAAGCTTCGATATCTATTCACGTACTAGTTCGGCTATTCACCATAAAACTGCATCAGATTTCTTTAAGAAACTATATGACCAAGGTAGTTTTATCAAAAAAGAGAGCGAACAATATTTTGACGTAGAAGCCAACCATTTTCTTGCCGATAGATATATTACCGGCACTTGTCCTAAGTGTCTAGCAGAAAATGCCTACGGCGACCAATGCGAAAAATGTGGAAGTACCCTCTCCCCTACAGAGCTTTTAAATCCTAAATCTACCCTAAGCGGTAATTCACCCATAATGAAAAAAACCTCTCATTGGTATCTTCCTTTAGATAAATACGAACCTTGGTTAAAGCACTGGATTTTAGAAGAGCATAAAGAGTGGAAAACCAATGTATATGGCCAATGTAAATCTTGGTTAGACGGAGGGCTCCAACCAAGAGCTGTAAGCAGGGATTTAGATTGGGGAGTTCCAGTTCCGGTAAAAGGTGCCGAGGGTAAAGTGCTCTATGTTTGGTTTGATGCGCCCATAGGGTATATATCTAATAGCATAGAGTTAATGCCTAACGATTGGGAAAAATGGTGGAAAAGTGAAGAGACCCAGCTTGTTCATTTTATTGGTAAAGACAATATTGTATTTCATTGTATTGTATTCCCCGCTATGTTAAAAGCCTATGGCGATGGTTTTATTTTACCCGACAATGTACCTGCCAACGAATTTCTTAATCTAGAAGGAGAGAAAATCTCTACCTCCCGCAACTGGGCCATTTGGTTACACGAATATTTAGATGAATTCCCTGGCAAAGAAGATGTTTTAAGATATGTATTATGCGCCAATGCTCCCGAAACTAAAGACAACGATTTTACTTGGAAAGATTTTCAAACTCGCAATAACAGTGAACTGGTAGGAATATTCGGCAATTTTATAAACAGGGCAGTAGTTCTAACCCACAAATATTTTGCAGATGAAGTACCCAGTTCAATCAAAACAACCGCAGCAGACCAAGAGGTTTTAGCTCAAATACCCATAATAAAAAAGAAAATAGAAGATAGTATAGAGAGTTTCCATTTCCGGGAGGCTTTAAAGGATGCAATGAATCTTGCTCGTCTTGGAAATAAATATTTGGCCGAAACCGAGCCTTGGAAAATTGCAAAAACAGATATGGAAAGAGTTGCCTCTATTTTAAATGTTTCTCTGCAAATTTGTGCAAATCTTGCAATTGCGTTCGAACCATTCTTGCCTCATACTACTAAAAAGCTTCGTTTTATTATGAATATGAAAGAGAGCAATTGGGAAGAGTTTGGCAATCCTACTTTACTGCCTGCTGGCCATAAAATTAATGAGGCTCATTTTCTATTTGAAAAAATCGAAGATAGCGAAATTGAGTTCCAGATCGCAAAACTAAACGCCACTAAGCAAGCTAATCTAGAAGAGAATGCACAAAGTCCAGTAACCGATACACTTACTCAAACTAATGTAGTTACTCCAGTTGTATTGCCTCTTAAAGATGAATGTACCTACGACCAATTCATGAATATGGATATCCGTACTGCCACAGTATTGGAGGCCGAACGTGTGCCCAAAACCGACAAGCTTCTTAAATTGACTATAGATACAGGAGTTGATAGACGCACAATTGTCTCTGGTATAGCAGAATATTACAATCCCGAAGAGATGGTGGGTAAGCAGATATGTATATTGGCAAATTTAGCGCCTCGTAAAATTCGTGGTATTGAATCTAATGGTATGATTCTAATGGCCAAAGAAGAGGATGGCAAAATGAGAATAGTTACTCCAGAAGAGAGACTAAACAACGGAGCAACAATTAGTTAACAATACATTCAATTATTTTAAAGAAGAGATTGAAGATCTTAGTATTTCTCTCTCTTCTTTACTATATAGAATCCACTCCCAGAATGGGCGCAACTCCTCTTTAAATACAAACAGAAGAGTTATAACTAAAATAATAAAGAAAATTGCACCTAAAATAATTAATACCTTCCTAATAAATTTAGATGAAGTGGGTTTATCTAAAGGTACTGGCTCTACTAACGGAATTGGAGGCGCTTTTATTGGAGCTGGGGCCTCAACTGGAGCAACTGGTTCCTCGGCATTAACTATTGGTTCCTCGGCATTAACAATAGATTCCTTACTAACTATTGGCTCCACTGCATTAACTACAGGCTTTTTATTAATAATAGGCTCCTTATTAACGATAGGATCTTGGACATTAACAATCGGTTCCTTGTTAGCTATTGGTTCCCCTGCATTAACAACAGGTTCCTCTTTGTTAGCTATTTGTTCCCCTGCATTAACTATTGGCTCCCCTGCATTAACTACAGGTTCCTCTTTGTTAGCTATTTGTTCCCCTGCATTAACTATTGGCTCCCCTGCATTAACTACAGGTTCTTCTTGAGTATTACTCCCTTCCTGTATAACAAGTTCTTCCTTAGTAAATGTATTGTCAGAATTTAAAATACTTCTTATATCTTTTTTGAAAAAATTGTATATAGGCTTGCCATTAAGCGATTCAACCTCGCCCCTACGTGGAAGAAATTTAATATTTACTGGTTCTAAGCCAAAAGTCTCTACATAATTAAATAGATCTTTATCTGCTACAAAAAAATAATCGTTCTGCTCTGTAGCCCGCATAGTACCAAACTTTGGAATTCTATAAGTTTTATTTGTACTTAGATCTACCTTAAGCCTATTAACAAACTCAGCAATATCATGTTTTGCAACTTCAATTTTATAACCTTGTTCTTGAGCATATTTTGTCTCCAACAACTCATCGTTCCAAATTTCACTTGGGCGGAAAAGAATTCTTCTAAAAGGAGGGTGTATTACCATTGCCCTATCAGAAAAAACAGACGGCGCCTTCTCGGCAATAAAACTTCCCATTCCCGGCAATGAAACCCTGCTATTAGCAAGAATCAGTTCTCTTAAAATTTTTGATAGTAAATCTAAATCCATATTTATAATTGCTATTGTACAAAGTTATAAAAATTGACATTATATCTCTCATATTTTAAAATTTCTAAAATTGACGCAAAAAGTTTGTAATTTTAAAAAATCGACTTATATTTGCAGTCCCAAAACGGGAAATAAATAAATTCCTTGTTAGCTCAGTTGGTTAGAGCACCTGACTGTTAATCAGGGGGTCCTAGGTTCAAGTCCTAGACAAGGAGCATCAAAATAAGAGAGTTAGCAAATTACTGCTAACTCTCTTTTC
>Ga0265294_10009302_pt1 | contig 11347 bp, 11 predicted proteins | sample MunlanPumphouse3_FD_192504 | JGI IMG/M metagenome (GOLD analysis project Ga0265294, IMG submission 192504) | Groundwater microbial communities from a municipal landfill in Southern Ontario, Canada - Pumphouse #3 | ecosystem: Environmental > Aquatic > Deep subsurface > Groundwater | place...
GTGTGTTTTTCGTGCATTTCGTGTGATGGATGCGCTCATCAAAAAGAATTCCGTACACGAAATCGAAAATGATCGTTGACTGCGTGTCCAACCCGCACACTCGCAAGTTTCCTTCGAAAACTTTCTCGCAAGTCTATCGACTTGGTCGCAAACCTTCGGTTTGCTCTCCGACTCGGGTCTACGACCCTCGCTTGACGGCTCACCCCGCACACCAAAAAACGGTTTCTTCAATCAACACCATTCAGTCCAACGAAGCGGTATATCGATTGCATAGACCAAAAAAAAGGTTAGAGATACTCCAGACCATTCATGTACGGACGAAGGACCTTGGGGATCTCGACCCTGCCGTCTTCGGTCTGGTAGTTTTCGAGGATACAGCGCAGAGCGCGGGAAGTGGCGACCGCCGTAGAATTGAGGGTGTGGAGCCACTGTTTGGACTCGAAATCATGCGCATCGCGGACGCGGATGTTCAGCCGTACCGACTGATAGGCGGTACAGTTCGAACAGGACACCACTTCGCGGTACTCATTGTCCCGCGGCATCCATGCTTCCATATCGTATTTTTTCGCAGCTACTGTCCCGATATCGCCGGTACAGATGTTCACGACCCGGTAGGGAAGACCGAGTTTCGTAAACAGCTCTTCGGAGTTTGCCAGCAGTTCCTCATGCATCTCCCAGGATCTCTCCGGCATACAGTAGATGAACTGTTCGATCTTGGTGAACTGATGGACACGGAACAGACCGCGGGAGTCAAGTCCGTGAGCGCCGATCTCACGCCGGAAACAGGGCGAGATACCCACCATTTTCAGGGGCAGATCCTTCTCTTCGAAGATCTCGTCCTGATACATGGCCGCCATCGGGTGTTCTGCGGTGGCGATAAGATAGGCGTCGTCATCCTCAATCTTGTACATGACCTTCTCGAAATCTCCGAGGTCAGTGACTTCCTCGTAGGATTTTTTGTTCATCATGTACGGCGGGATGATCGGCGTATAGCCTTTGGCGATGATCGTATCCAGAGCAAACCTCTGGAGAGCGAGATCAAGGAGAGCGAGATTACCTTTCAGGAAATAGAATCCTGCACCGCTCGTTTTTGTGGCACGCTCAAAGTCTGCCCAGCCGTTTGCCGCGGCGAGTTCTCCGTGATTCTTCAGCTCGAAATCGAGGATCCGCGGGGTGCCGACTTTCTTTATGACGACATTTTCCGTGTCGTCTTTCCCGTATGGAACGCTCTCGTGCAGGATATTCGGCAGACGCATCAGGTAATATCTTACCTGCTCGGTCGCCTTTTCCATGATATCGTCATTATCCTTGATCAGTCCGGGCAGTGCCTTTGCTTCGGCAAAAAGTGGGGCAGGATCCTTCCCCTCTTTTTTATAGGCATTGATCTCCTTTGCTATCTGATTTCTTCTGGCGCGAAGTTCATTGTTTTTTACCGTGAGTTCGCGGAAAATTTTATCCTGTTCAAGAACCGTATCGACCCAGAGAAGTTTCTCGGCATCCTGGCGTTTTTCCAGATCTGCAACAACGACTTCCGGGTGGGCTCTGACGAATTTGATATCGAGCATGATTGACTAGTACTGTTTGCGCTTTTAGATGAAGAGGGTTTTTGTTGTACAAACGAGTTATTAAACCTCGAATGACAAACTTAGATACTAATCAGGTCAGATGAACATGAAACAGACAATGGAGATCCTCTTCTCCGGAAGAGTACAAAAAGTCGGCTTTCGTGCCTGCGTGAGGAATGCGGGATTGAATCTGGGTCTCTGCGGCGAAGTGGAGAATCTGTCCGACGGCAGGGTCAGGGTCCTGGTCACCGGCGAGGAGGTCATTATAGAGAAGTTCCTTGCCATGGCTTACTCATGCCCCCGGGCGATCATCAGGGACGTGAAGTGTACCGGGTATGTTCTGACCGATTTCACAGATTTTACAATTAAACGGGAGTAAAGACATGAAAATCGAAAAAACCATCACCTACTTTACAAAGCCCGGGAAAGAAAACACCCGGGACTGTGCAGAGATCGCCGTGCAGCGGGCAAAGGAGCTCGGGCTTTCAACGATCGTCGCGGCAAGTTCAGAAGGATACACCGCGAAGATCCTGTTTGAGGCGGTACAGGGGACCGGTCTGCATCTCGTGATCGTGACCCATGCAGTAGGATTTTCCACACCCGGGGTCTGGGAGTTCGATCCCGCACTCGCAGAAGAACTGCGGTCTCTGGGCGTGACGGTCATCTGCGGGACGCACGCCCTTTCCGGACTGGAACGGGCGATCTCGAGGAACCCGAGGCTCGGCGGAAGCAGCAGGACCGAAGTCGTGGCAGAAGCGTTCAGGCGGACCGTCGGTATCGGCATGAAAGTCGCCGTCGAGTGTGTTCTGATCGCAGCGGATCAGGGAGCGATCCCTCTTTCCGAAGAGGTCGTCGCGTTAGGAGGGACGATCGAGGGGGCGGACACGGTCGTCGTGATCAGACCGGCGCACACTGCAGGATTTTTCGATCTGCAGGTCAGGGAATTCGTAGCGATGCCAAGGGACCGCTGAGATGGCGCTGAGATCATTTGCCGAGGCGCTTGGCCTGCTGGGGAAGAAACCGCTCGTCTGGATGCCGGGGCTTTTTGCCGCATTTGCCGTCCTTTTGACCTATTACGTCTTCGCACTGTTCGGCGCGACCGCAGGACTCGCAACAGGAGCTGCCATGCTTTTCCTGTCCCCGGCATTTCTTGCAGGCGCCTACGGGATCATCATCGGGGACGCATCCTCGCCGGCAGACTTTCGAAAATACGCGATCTACGGCTATTTCCGCTGTCTGATCACAAATCTGCTCGTCCTGATGATCGGGTTCGTGCTTTCCAACACGCTGACGTATATCTTGCTGATGACCGGAATATCCATGGATATCGCGATGTATTTCAGCATATTCCTGATCGTGCCTCTGATCTTTTTCTTCTTCTTTGCAGACATCTCGGCGATAGTGCATAATCTTGCGCCGTTTCGGGCGCTCAAAGACAGCGCTTTCCGGGTAGCTGCAGGTTCGTTCAAAATCACGGCATTCTATCTCTTCAATATTGCGCTGATCTTTGCGGTATTTTTTATTTTTACCGCCGTATGGTCGGTCCTGGCATCCGATGCCCTTCTGCCGCTCGCCGAAATGACGGAAGCGGAGATCCTTGCATTGTCCCAGGCGGAGCTTCTCGCGCTGTTTGCGGCGCCGGAGATCCTTTCATCCGGAGCGATCGCCTTGGCCGTCTGCTGTCTGATGTTTGTCCCGGTCTTCGTCTCCTACAAAGCATGCTTCTATAAACACCATCTTCTCGATCTTTCCTCCCGTGAGCCACAGGAGAGCGAAGAGGGATCATTTGATGAGAAAGGGCGCTGGTATAAATATTCCTGACCCTTTTTTATGCGCGTTTTTTGTCTGTGCCCTTCATGATCCGGGCGAAATGTATGGTGCCATGCTAACACGTAACATACAAATACCCCGCTCAAAGCCTGAAATAAAAATCCCGGCAATTATAGAGTATTTTTAGAAATGCATCGAGAATATTGGCCTGAATCAGAAATAACACGATATGTTTTATATGGGAAAATCCCAACATTAATTGTCACAACGCAGTTGAACTCCCAAGTTCCGTGCGATTGGCAGGAAACAAACCATGTCGAAGGTAAACCCGTTTGAAATGGCCCAACAGCAGCTTTTGGATTGTGCAAAGATCCTCAAGCTCGATCAGGGCGTTGTTGATATCCTCATGCAGCCGCAGAGACAGATTCAGGTATCTATCCCCGTCAAGATGGACGACGGGACCACCCGGGTTTTCCAGGGATTCCGTGTGCAGTATAACAATGCGCTCGGCCCCTATAAGGGAGGGATCCGGTATCACCCTGAAGAGACGATCGATACAGTCCGTGCTCTTTCAGCATGGATGACCTGGAAGTGTGCAGTGCTGAACCTTCCGCTCGGCGGAGGAAAAGGCGGTATTATCTGCAACCCCAAGGAGATGTCCAAGGGCGAGCTCGAACGCCTCTCCCGCGGCTATATCCGTGCGATCTGGAAGAACCTTGGTCCCGACACCGATGTTCCGGCACCGGATGTATATACCGACGGTCAGATCATGGCATGGATGATGGATGAGTACTCCGTTATTAACGGCAAAAACCAGTTTGGTCTGCTGACCGGCAAACCGCTGATCGTCGGAGGTTCCCTCGGACGCGGCGACGCTACCGCAAAAGGCGGTCTGTACACCCTCCGTGAAGCAGCAAAAGAGCTGAACCTCGATCTGAAGAAGGCGACCGTCGCTATCCTCGGATTCGGCAATGCAGGTTCCTTTGCGGCAACACTCGTTCAGGAGATGTTCGGCTCCAAAGTCGTCGCAGTCACCGACTCCAAAGGCGGTATCTACGATGCGAACGGACTTGACATCACCGCAGTCTCCGGTCACAAGACAAAGACAAAATCCGTCACCGGCTTCAAAGGTCTCAAGACTCTGACCAACGATGAAGTCATGGGCCTCCCGGTCGACATTATTATCGCCGCAGCACCCGATGAGGGAGCGATCAATGAGAAGGTCGCACCGACCGTGAAGGCAAAGGTCATCTGCGAACTCGCAAACGGCCCGACCACTCCGGAAGGAGATGCGATCCTCTTTAAGAACGGTGTCCATGTTATCCCCGATTTCCTGTGTAATGCAGGCGGTGTCACGGTCTCCTACTACGAAATGGTGCAGAATATGTATATGCACTACTGGACTCTCGACGACGTCTATGCAAAACTCGATGCAGCTATGACCCAGTCATACCACAATGTCCTGAAAGCATCCAAAGAATACAAGATCAACATGCGTCAGGCAGCATACGTGGTTGCCGTGGCGCGCGTTGTTGAAGGTATGAAAATCCGCGGATGGGTCTAAACCCTCTGCAGAATCTGCCATCACTTTTTTTATTCTTTTCCAAATTAAGTGCGGTTAGAGAATTTTCTCCGTAAAAACAGTAATTTCAGAGAATTTTTGACAGATTCCGTTTCCTATTCTTATTTAGGGGTGCGGGAGGGCGACTGGCGAGGGGAGCGAAAGCGACGTAAGCCTTGAGCAAGTCGATAGACTTGCAACCCGGCGCGGAGCCCGACGCGGTGGAAATATCCTATTTTCAAGAATTATTTGAGCAGTCAAGGGAACTTACCTATCGCGGAATATTCAGTAACTGTCAATTTCTATTTTCCCAATTTTAGTAGGGGTGAGGCGCGAAAGAGGGGGGGAAATTGATAATTGTAAAAGTCAAGTTTCAGTAAAAAAAAGTGTAGGAAAAAATTATTGGTTTATCTGTTCATCTACTTTTTTCAGTTCAGCAAGCGTTGCATCCGGATGATCTTTCAGATAGGCGGCGACATGCGGTTTGTGGAGAAGCAGACAGTTTGTGCAGGCCCAGACCTTCTGACCCGAGGTGGAGCTGTCGATCCATTCGCCGAGGGATTCATCATGACAGGGGTAAAACGGGCAGTAACAAAAATCACAGGACTGGCCGGGGAAGTGACAGGGATAATAGGGACAGTCCTTCTTCTTCCATTCAAACCAGCCGTGACCGTTGTATCTTGAGTAAATGAAGTAGGCGGGTCCGGGACCTGACACCGTTCCTTCATGCCGTTTGACCGCTTCCATTACGCCGTGAAGGACCGCGGCATAGATCCGTTTTCCCGGCTCGGTAAAAGTCCCTGCATATGTATGGACCGGCTCTCCTTCGGATGCAGTGATTACCGCGTCCGAGGTCGTGCCGGTAAAATCCCGGCCGAGAAGCCGCAGAGCATGGGCTTTTGCCTCGGTCACGGTGATGATCGTTTCCAGGAGGGACGCGGTGGAAAAGCCTTCGTTTGAGGTGACGATGATATTGATCGTATGCGGTCTGGTCGGATCTGGATTGGGATTGGAAACGCCTGCCGTCACAAAGACCGTGATATAATCATACTGAAGAACGCACAGATGCTGCATCGACACCGCGGTGAGAAGACCAAACGCATCGTCTGCATAGTTTGCGCCGGCAAGCAGACCGCGGATATATTCTTTGGGATCGGCATGATCGAAGTCTTTTGAAACCGTGTGATTGAGCAGAGTGGAAACCTGCCGGATGCCGCCGTCAACTCCCGTACTGACGGCAGTAAATCTTCCCCTCACATACAGGGTGTTATTCGTGTAATGATACCGCATACAACTGCTCTTATGTTATTTTCATCCGGGGGGTATTAGTTATACGGTATTTTTCCGGCCCCTTCGCCCGCGAGAGACCGCCCGGATCACGCCGTTTTCGAATGGGGGATATCATACAGTTTCCGGTCGTATTAATAATTTCCATCCTCCATTTTCGGCAGGCGGTTTTCCGTCTCGATCCATAATCATTATATGGATGCAGATACATGTTGAAGGGATAGTCAATACGGAGGGATACTAAATATGGCACCAAAAAAGAGACAGAAGGATTTGATGCAGTTATTTTCCAATCTGACGCAGAAAACGAAGATTGTCGAACCAATGAAAACACTGCACGGCACGCTTCGCGATCAGGATGCAGTTGAACGGGAAATCGCTCTGATCATGCGGGAAATCCAGGAAAGAGGTTTTTTCAAGACAAAACTTGAACCGATCCAGCTCGCGCGTCTGATCACCTCATTCTACGCAGGCAAAAACGACACCGAGATCGCCCGGGAACTTGGCGATGAGAAGCTTTCCAAAACCGTTGCACGCGCCAGAGTCCAGCTGAAACTCTTCCGGGAACTGGATTTCAATATGCCGTTCGATCAGAATCAGATGAAGACCCTGATGAGCACCGAGATGACGATGAAAGAGATCTCCGAAGAGCTAGGCATCTCACCGACAACGCTGCGTGAATACCGGCATGTCATCGAGCAGAAAGAGGATACCACGCTCGACCCCTATCTGGAAAGGATCAAAGATGTTATGGAAGACCGCGACCTGACGGAAAAGATGACATCCGGTCTGCAGGAAGATACGCTCGGCGAGTCGATCGATGTTGCCGAGTCGACGGATCTGACCGAACTCAACTGACCCTATTTTTTTATTTTTGAAACGCTATTATTCTACACATGCATATCAGATACGAAGGCCACTCCTGTTTTATCATCGAAGGCTCCAAAAAACTCCTGTTCGACCCGATGCCGATCGAAGATCCCGCGTCTGCCGATGCCGATCTGACGCTGATATCCCATGCCCACGCAGATCATATCGGGGAGGTCCCGGAACGGTTTTCACTGACGGCCGCGGTCCATGAGCTGTCCGGCTATCTGAAATCGCTTGGCGTTCAAACGATCGGCATGAACATCGGCGGCTCGGTCGAATGGGAGGGGATCACGATCCGAATGGTCCCTGCCCTGCACTCATCATCCATCCGTCAGCAGGACGGAACAAGTCTCTACATGGGGCAGGCCTGCGGTTTTGTCGTCGAGATGGACGGGCATGTGATCTATTATGCCGGCGACACCGGGATTTTTTCCGATATGAAACTGCTCAGAGAGCTCTATCACCCGGATATCGCGATCCTGCCGGCCGGCGGGCGCTACACGATGGGGCCGGAGGAGTGTATGATCGCCGCGCAATGGGTCGGGGCGAAGACGGTCATCCCGATGCATGTCAATACGTTCCCGGAGATCGAACAGGATATTGCGGCCTTCAAGCGGGCCGTTGAACTGACGACCCCGATGCATGTCGAGATCATGCAGCCCGGCGGCTCACTCGAACTGCCGTGAAAATCTCCGCGGCACTATCCCCTTGCCTCTTTTTTCCCGGATCAAAACCCGGCACCTTCTTTAAAATGAAAAACCAATAATTACTCAGTTATGAAGAATAGTGAGAGTAGTAACACCAAAACGACACGTCTCTATCATACTATTCAGAAACGCAAACTGCTCGTTCTGGTCACGCTGTTCGTTATTCTTCTCTTTGTCTCCATTCTCGCGGTCGGGATCGGTTCCGTGTACATTCCTCCGGGGGATGTCCTCGCGGTGTTCGGTCACGCCCTGTTTCCGGGAACCTTCGCCTCGCCCGACGACGGCATGGCCGATCTGATCGTCATGAACTACCGTCTGCCGAGGATCCTTCTCGCGGTCCTTGCAGGAGTTGCCTTGGCGACCGCCGGCGCCGTTATGCAGGGACTTTTGAGAAATCCGCTCGTCAGCCCGTTCACGCTTGGCCTCTCCTCGGCCTCATCGTTTGGCGCCGCCCTTATCATCGTGCTCGGCCCGGTGATCTTTGGTTCCCTGTTTGCCGGCACCATCCTGCTTGCCGGCGTTGCCTTCTCGGTAAAATCCCTGCTTCTCATCCTCTCGGCATTCATCTTCGGTCTTTTGAGCGTCATCCTTGTCTACCTCATCTCCAAGACAAAACACACCTCCCAGGCGATCATGATCCTCGCCGGAGTCGTGATCGGCTATCTGTTCCAGGCAGGTCTGCTCGGCCTCAAATATGTCTCCAACGACGATGCTCTCCGGGATATCGTCACCTGGCTCATGGGCGGGATGTGGGGGGCCACATGGCAGGCGATCGCGATCTTGTTCCCGATCGTGCTGATCTGTTTCATCCTCGTCGAACGGCGGGCCTGGGATCTCAATACCCTCTCAAGCGGCGACGATGTTGCGAAAAATCTCGGCATCAACGTCCAGCGGTTCCGTATCTCCGGTCTTCTGATCGTCAGTTTCGCCGCGTCGGCATGCCTCGCGTTCACCGGAATCATCGGGTTTGTCGGCCTCATGGCCCCGCACATCTGCCGGATGCTTATCGGTAACGACTACCGATATCTTCTGCCGGCATCTGCCCTCCTTGGAGCCCTCATCCTTCTGATCTCCGACACGATCGCACGCGTTATTTTTGCTCCGATCGAGATCCCGGTCGGGATCATCATGTACATCCTCGGCGGGTTCTTCTTCCTCTTTTTGATCACCAGAGGACACGGGAGGTATCTGGCATGAACATCTCGGTCGACTCGGTCTCCCAAAAGTACGGCAGTCACGCGGTTCTCAAAAACATCAGCTTCGAAGCAAAGTCCGGCGAGGTCCTCGCCCTTCTCGGTCCAAACGGCTCGGGAAAATCCACGCTGATCAAAACGATCGCTGATATCCTGACGCCGGCCGGCGGGTCGATCACGATCGACGGAGCCGATGTGCAGAAGATCGACAGGATCGACCGTGCAAAGATGATCGGCTATGTTCCCCAGTACTTCCATTACACCCCCTTTACGACCGTTCTGGACACCGTGCTGATCGGCCGGCGTCCGTATATGAGCTGGTCGGTCTCCGACGACGATCTCGCCGCAGTGGATCAGGCCATGGCCACGATGAACATCACCGATCTCTCCGACCGGTTCGTGAATGAACTTTCCGGCGGCCAGAGGCAGCGGGTTTTTATTGCCCGGGCGCTTGCCCAGGACCCGAACTTTTTCCTGTTCGATGAGCCGACCAGTTCCCTCGATCTCCGTCACCAGCTGGAGACCGTCTCGACGATGCGGGATATCGTCAGAAAGGATAACTCGGGTATGATCATCGCTTTGCATGATCTGAATCTGGCGCTCCGGTACACCGACAAGGTGCTGCTCTTGAAAGACGGGGAGATGTATGATCACGGGGCGCCGGCGGATGTCCTCACGCCAAAGTCGCTTCGCGATGTCTACGGCGTCGATGCCGAGTTTGTTGAAAATGCACAGGGGCGGTTCATTCTCTCCTATGCTCCATCATAGAGGTTTTGTATGAAAAAACTACTGATTATGTCGGGGATCGTCCTGACGATGCTTTGTATCATCTTCGCCGCAGGCTGCATCACGAATGGATCATCAGGGTCTCTTGTCATCACCAACTCGGACGGAACCAACGTGACGCTGGACAAGACTGCCGAACGGATCGTTCTTTTGAACTCGAACGCGGGCGAGATCCTGTATCTTCTTGGCGATGCAGGAAAGGTTGTGGGGATCTCCCAGTCGATCGCAAATAATGCCGAGCAGGTGAAGATGTATCCGAATGCGAAGATCGTCGGGACCTGGAACGAGCCGGATGTGGAGTATCTGATCTCGCTGGACGTCGATCTGGTGATCGGGTATGCGACGTCGAAGCCGAAGAATGCCGAGGTCATGGCGTCTGCCGGGATCCCGATCGTGTATGTCGACTGCACGAAGCCTCAGACGATGGTCCAGGATATCATCGAGATCGGAAAGATCTCAGGCAATGTTGAGAAGGCGTCAAAGATCGCCGCATATTATGACGAGGTCATCACCGAGATCGAGTCACGGGTCGCCCCGATCTCTATGACCCGCTCTGTCTACGCAGAAAGCTACACGGCTTACTGGGGTCAGGGGGCGGATACGGGGATGGGCCAGCTGATCTCGATCGCCGGAGGTCAAAACATCATGACCGATGCCGGTTCCAGAAAGATCTCCGACGAATGGGTGGTCTCATCGAGTCCGGGGATCATCGTGAAGCTCGTGAATAATATGAACGACCCACAGGCCGCGTATGGCGAGCTTGTATCAAGGGTCGGGTTCGATACGATCAGTGCGGTCGAGAATGATAAGGTCTGGCTTCTTCGAAACGATCTGACCTACGGGCCGCGATCCTGCGCCGCGGCGGTCGCTCTCGCAAAAATGATCCACCCGGCGCTGTTTGCGGATATGAGCGTCGAGGGGGTTTTGACCGAGTTCAATACGCGGTTTGGAACAAACTTCGATGTGACGGGTCTGACGTATCCGGCATTATAAGATCCCGATAGGGGATCGGTTCTTTTTTTTCAGGCGCCGGCGCCTTACATCGGCTCCGCGCGAAAACCAGGAGACACCTGGCAAAAAAGGGGAAAAGATCAGTGGATCTTTGTGCCTTCCGGCACATCCTTCAGCGGAACAAGAAGCGATGCCTCGTCGCCCGCGGCAAACAGCATCCCGTTGCTTTCCTCGCCCCGGAACTTCGCCGGCTTCAGATTCACGACCACGATGATCTTCTTGTCCACCATCTCTTCAGGCGTATAGACATCGGCGATGCCTGACACGATCTGTCTGACCTCGGTCCCGATATCCACCTGCAGACGCAGAAGTTTCGTCGTCTTTGGGACTCTCTCCGCCTTTATGACACGGCCGACCCGGAGATCGAGCTTTGCCACATCGTCTATTGTTATGATCTCTTCTGATATTGGTTCTATTACTGCTGTCATTGTATCCTTTCCTGCTGCTTTCTTCTTCGAATCCTCGGCCCGCTTCGTAAGCAGAGCCTCCATCTCCTCACGCTGTTTGTCCTCGATCCTTGCAAACAGCGGCTTCACATCGCCAAGTGTTGTGTTCTCGAACGGGACCAGTGCGTCGCTGATCGGGCGGGTTTCCACC
>Ga0265294_10009303_pt1 | contig 11345 bp, 7 predicted proteins | sample MunlanPumphouse3_FD_192504 | JGI IMG/M metagenome (GOLD analysis project Ga0265294, IMG submission 192504) | Groundwater microbial communities from a municipal landfill in Southern Ontario, Canada - Pumphouse #3 | ecosystem: Environmental > Aquatic > Deep subsurface > Groundwater | place...
GGCATGTACATCATATCAAGGAAAGTACCTTTGCCGAGTGGTGCAACAAATTTCCCTTCTTTCACTGCAGCATAATAAATTTCCACAGCATAATCCGTTGTACCCCCACCCGGAAGGGTCATATTGGAGATAATACCAGGATAGCGAACACCACGGGTATCCACACCAAAACGTTTATAGTAATAATCGCTCAATAACTCAGCACTAACTTTGGTAACTCCATACATTGTATTGGGGCGCTGGATAGTATCCTGAGGTGTATTTTTATGGGGCGTTGATGGTCCGAAAGCACCGATGGAGCTAGGAAAAAAGACTGCACAGTTATGTTCTCTGGCTACTTCCAGCACATTAAACACTCCGTTAGCTCCAATTTCCCATGCCAGCTGAGGTTTGCTTTCAGCTACAGCAGATAACAAAGCAGCCAGATTATAAATCGTATCGATTTTATACTTCTTCACTACTTCATTAATTCTTTCACCTTCGCATATTTCCAGTTTTTCTGTTGGGCCGGCGGCTAATACACCATCAAGTTTTGCGGGATTCCGGCTTGTAACCACCACGTGGTCATTCCCATAACGTTTCCGTAATTCCAGTGTAAGTTCAGAACCAATCTGTCCTGTTGCTCCAATTAACAAAATATTCTTCATATAAATATAACTTAAGGTTTGCGTTTTTATCGTCGGCAACAAATTTAGAAATTTTTTAATATCCTGAAAGAATGGGTATTTAAATAAACCCGAAATATTATACCTTTGCCGGAGTTAACTATAAAACGCAATAAATTATGTATACAAAATTTCAAAAACACCTGCAACAGGAATTGAGTGCAATTAAAGAAGCAGGAACGTACAAAAACGAACGGGTCATAGTATCTCCTCAGGGTGCAGAGATCGAAGTAAAGGCCGGGAAAAAAGTGTTGAACTTTTGTGCTAACAATTATTTGGGTTTATCGAATAACCCACAACTGATTGAAGCCGCAAAATCAGCACTCGACACGCATGGTTACGGAATGTCGTCGGTTCGTTTTATTTGTGGCACCAGTGATATTCATAAAGAGCTGGAAACAAAAATTGCTGAATTTTTTGGTACCGAAGATACCATCTTATATGCTGCATGTTTTGATGCCAATGGTGGTGTTTTTGAACCCCTGCTCACCGAAGAAGATGCCATCATCTCCGATGCGCTGAATCATGCCTCCATTATCGATGGGGTACGGTTATGTAAAGCCGCCAGATACAGATATCAAAATGCCGACATGGCCGACCTGGAAGAACAACTCAAAGCGGCACAACAACACCGCTTCCGCCTCATAGTTACCGATGGCGTATTTTCGATGGATGGAAATGTTGCTCCGGTGGACAAAATTCTTGCCCTTGCAGAAAAATATGATGCCATGGTTATGGTTGACGAGTCACACTCTGCCGGAGTAGTGGGTCATACCGGCCGCGGTGTTACTGAATTATTCGACAGCAAAGGAAAATGCGAAATCATTACTGGCACACTGGGTAAAGCATTCGGAGGAGCCATCGGGGGATTTACAACCGGCAAAAAAGAGATTATCGATATGCTGCGTCAGCGCTCACGGCCTTATCTCTTCTCCAACTCTATTCCTCCACTCGTAGCCTCAGCAGGTCTCAAAATGATTGAAATGATGAGTTCAACCAATGATCTGCAAGATAAACTGCATGCCAATACCGAGTATTTCATGGAAAAAATGAGTGCCCTCGGTTTTGATTTGAAGCCCACTAAATCAGCAATATGTGCGGTTATGCTTTATGAAGCCAAACTGGCGCAGGATTTTGCAGCCGAGCTCCTTGAAGAAGGAATTTATGTGATTGGTTTTAGTTTCCCAGTGGTACCCAAAGGACAAGCACGCATTCGCGTTCAGCTCTCTGCTGCGCACGAAAAAGAACACCTTGACAAAGCTATTGCCGCATTTAAAAAAGTAGGACATAAAATGGGCGTTTTGAAATAAGACACAATAAAATCAATATTAAAGCGGGTTATCTCTGGTAACCCGCTTTTTTTTATCTTTGATTGCCTTCCAGGATAAATTTTCGACGGGAAAGGAAGGTAATTTTTCCTTTTCCATCGAAAAGCCTGAGTACCGGTTTTTATACAATCACAGATGAAAAAAAATATCTTTACGCTGGTTATTCTCTTGTTCGCTACCCCACTCTTTTCGCAGGTAGTTAGCTGGGAAGAATTTTTTATGGCTCGCAACCATCATCCCATTATGGGTGGGGCGGAATTTTTATCCGGATCACCGTACGATGCCCTTCCCCCCGGGGAAAAAACTATACTATTGCCCCCTGTTGTTGATAATTCTGTACTGCCTTTTATGCCACCGGTATTAAATCAGGGAAATCTTTCCTCCTGTCAACAGTTTGCTTCGGTTGGCTACGGCTTTACGTATGAATTAAATCATGCCCGAAATACCCATGGCCAGGACTCAGCAAACCGATACGATCCGCTTTTCACGTACAACTTGCTACACGACGGAAATGCCTGGAACGGAATTTCGATGTTTGCGTCCCTTAACCTGCTACGCAATCTGGGACAGCCTTCCCTGCTGGATTATTCACCCGATGAAAACCATCAAATCACTGAATGGATGAATGGGTACGACAAATGGTATGCGGCCATGCACAACCGCATTGACAAAGTTTACCGAATTGATGTAAGTACTGCAGAAGGACAAGCCAGCCTGAAAGGCTGGTTGCATAACCATAATGGAACCTCGCCTTACGGGGGAGTAGCTCTTTTTAATGCCAACAGCCCGTGGAATACCCGCACGCTACCCCCGGAATCGCCCGAAGCAGGCGCTTCTGTTATTGTCTCCTGGGCTGGAAATGCCACACACGGAATGACTCTCGTCGGGTATAACGACTCCATTCGCTATGATTTTAATCACGATGGACTTTATACCCATCATCTGGATATTAACAATGATGGCGTCACCGACATTCATGATGCTGAATTTGGTGCCTACAAGTTTGTCAACAGCTATGGGGATCAATGGGGCAACCAGGGGTATTGTTATGTAATGTACAAAACCATGGCAGAAGAATATCCCTTCGGCGGAGTATGGAATCATGAAGTCGTATTACTTACGGTAAAAGAAGATTACGCACCCTTGTTAACCGCACGTTATAAAATAAAAAGCAACAGCCGCGACAAAATCCTAATTACCGCCGGGGTATCGGTTGATCCTGAAATCCATCGTCCCCAATTGCTCCTCGACCTACCCTGCTTCAGGTATCAGGGCGGCAACAAAAACCTTACCGGCACTACCCTTCACGATGGAGACATCCTGGAAGGCGGGTTCGATCTTACTCCACTCCTCTCAGCCATTCCGGGAACCAGCACAGCAGAATTCTTCCTTATAATTAACAGCGTCGATCCCCTCCACACCAACAATGGTGAAATTCTTGAATTTGAGGTAACTGACCACAGAAACGGCCACAATTCTGTCGCATCCCATTTACCCCAACCGATAAAACAGAACACCCTGACAATAACCAGTACTCCCCTCTCCATCACTCCGGATAACCCCGAGTGTATTGCTCCGGAATATATTTGCCATTCTTCCGACACTTCCATCCTTCTGGAAGCTTCCGCAGGTACACCCCCCTACCAATTCGCCCTTCACACCAACTATTCCCTTACCTATACCCCTTTGACCTTTCCTGAAATCTCTGGTACAGAACTGACGAACCCCAACAATGAACCCATAATCCTTCCTTTTTCTTTTCCGTTTTTTGAGGAGTCGTATCAAACAATAACCGTTAACCCTGCTGGTTTTCTTATGTTTGGCGAAACGTATCACCCCTGGCCCTACTGTGTCATCCCATCTCATGCTTTTCGACAAACAAAAATGATTTCCGCCTTTCTGGCTCCCTGGTTCGATTATCAATCGGATGAGGAAGGAATCTTTGCTGATATTTCAAATGAAAAAGTAACAATTTTCTGGGTCAGCAGCGGGACGTATGGCTCATATACACTGCGCATAAAAGCAGCAATTTCCCTTTTCCCTGATGGCTCTATCATTCTATACAACCATAGCGAAGGAGTTCCGGGAGAGGCAGTAGTGGTTAGCGGCGTTTCTGCCGGAGACAATATTCGCTTTACTTTTGCCGACCTTTCTGCCTCCACTTCTGCCTCTTTGTCTCCACCCTCAGTTCTACAAGGAACTTCCCTGACATCTGAAGGCAGGCTTACTCTTCCGGCAGGAAAAAGTGCATCTATCGACCAGATTACGGTTGGCGTTACAGACAAGATGAACCTGACCGGATTAAAAACAATCGTGCGATCTGACCAATTTGCCGCTTCTGCATCACTCAAAGGGGCTATTCGGGCTGGCGCATATATCCCTGTCGATTTAACCCTGTATCCCTATTCTGATACATCCGGGTTACTCTGTTCTCTGCATACGGAAAGCCCCTATATATCACAAATAACCCAAGAACAGGAAATATCGTTTCCCACCACTGAAACCCTAGTGAAAGAAGACCTGTTTTCGTTTTATATTGATCCGGCGACTCCCGACAACACACAACTCCCGCTGGAAATACGTATCGATACCATGATTTTGAAAATCGCAGGAACTGTTTCTGCCCCATTGATTCAACTGGAAGAACTAATAGTCAGTGACCACGATGACGGAACCCTTTTCCCGGGAGAAACCTCTTTTCTATGCCATGAAACAAGCAACTACGGATCAGCAACAGCCTATGACAATCGTATTGAAATATATTGTGCCGATCAGAGATTGACAATCCATCAACCCACCCATTCCATCGACTCCATTTCATCGGGAGAAAACAAAACTATCACATTTCCAGTCACCGTGGCCAGTGACGTGGAAAAAGGGACAGAACTTCACATTACGGTTAATTTTCTATCGAATGAAATCCTCTTAAATCAAAAAACATATACCCTTTATACCGGTAAAAAAGATTTGATTATTATCAATAAAAGCCTGACCGCCAGCTCTGCTGATTCAATAAATGCTGACTTTCAGTATTTGGGATACCTGTCTCATCTGACCACTATAATCAATGAAGATATTATGGCCTATAAATCGGTCTTTCTTTGTTTTGGTGATATTGCGGAGAACTACCTCTTCAGCAATGAGGAGATTACCCTTTTGTTAAATTATTTAAGCAACGGTGGTGCCCTCTATATGGAGGCCGGACGCATTTGGTTTCCCATGAACTGGACTACCCTCCACGATGTTTTCCGGGTAAGCTGTATTCAACAATCGTGGTTTGATATTGAACAAGTGCTTTTCCTTAATGATACCTTAACCTATAACCGAACGCCAAACAGATTACCCTATTTTTTTGAACCCGTCTGGCCGGCATATACCAGAATCAGAGCAAAAAACTACAACAGCCTGGCATGCTATTGCAATTTTAAAAACCATAAAACCATTGCATCATCCCTACAATATGGTTATATAACCGGGGAGAAACGGCGGACGATAGCTGAAGATATGGCTGAATTTTTTATGCTCAAAGCGCCCGATCTGTCCGCCAGGATACTTTCGGATTGCACCACTACCAAAAGGAATGATACAATACAGTTAATTGTAAATTCAAACCATATTCCGGAACAAATCACATGGGAAATTGAGGGGGCTGGTTTGAGCGAAGTTCATCCGGGGTACGTACTTGCCACATGGGATACAACCGGGCTATTTGATGTACGCTGCACCCTTCAATACTCCGACACACTAGTTACCCTGTTATATCCTGATTATATCAGAGTAACCGGAAATACAGGGAGCAATGAGGACACCGGGCTTACAGAATATTTTTTATACCCAGTTCCGGCCATGGATTGGTTGTGGATTGAAGCACCTGAGCTCCAAAACAGTGCTACAGTTGCGACCTGGTCGCTCGTGAACCTGCAGGGAAACGTTCAAAAAACGGGAAGATTAAGGCCGGGCAATAAGGAACTTATAAAATTAAATGGAGTAGTTCCCGGAATCTATATGGTCATAGTACAAACCAGGGAAAAACGATTCACCCGAAAAATTGTTATCCTTTAGCCCTGTGGTTTTAAAACGGGAAGGCAGCAACAAAAAGCTTTACACCTTTTTGTCAGGCTTATGTGCACTAATGAATATCCAATAAACAATATTTAACAAACAATGAATAATTAATAATTAATGATATTCAATAATATAGTTTACATAAATAGTTTATTATTAAATATTTCTTACTGACGATTATTCCTTCTGGCGAAGATCCAAACTTGAAGCTTATGCGGGTTAAAATTGTAAAACCATAAATATGCTGCAAGGGAAGGATACGATCTATTGGTTATAAAACCATTCACAAATCAATGGGGTGTTTATTGCAAGAGTTAGTTGCTCAGATACGCTTAATCATGCATCGAGAGGATTGCGATTTATCCGATCCGCCCTACAACTGCAGGGGTTCGGTAAGAAATCGAAACCTCTGCATGGACTTGGAAGGTATCAATCCAACGATTTTGCAGCATAGATTGCTAAAATCAACCCGTATAATGCATCAGCATAACTTGTGCGTAATAAGGTTTCGATTAAAACACGATGAAGCGAGGAGTGGACTATTTTCTTAAGTATCAGAACAGGTTATTCAGAAACAATCCGATCAGCGATTATGGGGCTTATTCATTGAAATACCTAACATTTTAGAGGTGCTGTTTGAGTCTATGGATGAAAATAAATGGAGGTGTAAAATATGCATAAAGGAGGTAGCGAAAAAAGATCGCACCGTTACCCAACCCGCCCTATTGTTAGTATTATACAGCATTATAAAATGGATTCCACAAACTAGTGCTATTCCCATCAATATCATGCACGCCCACCCGATATCTTGCTACTATCAACCACTTCATAATCAAATGATAAGCTTAAATAACGGATTGTTTTGTTGTTAATATTTTTTGGGAAGTATCGCGCAATAAAAGGAAGGTTTTTTTGATAACGTAGTTTTGTCAGGGAATATTTATTTCGTGATGTTGGGGGTGTTTTTTTATGGAGTTACCCTTTAAAAGTATTTAAAGCCTTTTAAAGGGTAACCCGTGGTCAACCCGCTGCAAAAAATTAATAATCAACATATTAGATTTTTATTTCTTTTTTGTGGCACAAAATTTGGAACCCCCCATTCCCGTTCGCTTTTCCTCCTCGCTTTCTTTTCACAATTTTCCAGTTTTGGGTCTTACAGCACCGCCAAAATATGGGGGGGCATAGTGACCGTCAGTCACGACAAATTGAATAAATATGTACGTTTGGGATAACAAATCAGAGGATCCGTCCAATATACGCTGTAAAGAGCAATTCAAAATCAGGATTCTTAATCACAATAAAACGGCAATAATTACTTATTCAAGATTTGCACCTTTTTGTTAGGATCACGCTTACTAACGAATAGTTAATATCTTATATCCAATAAATAATGAATATTATTCAACAGGATAGGTTATTCAAATAGTTGATAATTGAATATTTCTTCATCCCGTTACCCAAAACCTATAATCTTTTAGTGTGCTGAAGCATTCAGAGCACCGTAGCAGTGAAGCTGGATAAAACGGGGCGCATAAATATAACCGATTGGGAAACCGGGGTCTGACATAACCTTCTATTACAAACCATACTTCTGTCGCATTTCAAATGCTAACCCCTTGGGTGATTGTTGAATACTTTGATCCGGCTAAATATAATAACCCTGTTCTTCCTAAAAACCTGCGTGTCACTTCCTGATAGAGGATCCTTCACCCGGGATATTTGTGTACGATGGCCATGTAGGGATATACCGGGGCAGGATCAACAAACTTTTAAATAGGTTTCTTGCTGATTTCTGCATATTTATTATCATTGAATGCACGAGGCTGGTGGCAATAAATCATTGTTTGTCAGATAATTAACGTTTTTATTGAAGGTTCTACCCTTTAAACCCTTTTAAAGGGTAGAATTTGACCGGCCAGGAAAAAGCCTCTCCCCCCATCCTCTCCCGCAACAGCCCCATTTTCTGCTTAGCAAAAATATTTTACCGAATTTTATTATCCGTCGTGTTATAATTACAAGGCCAGGTATTGCTTGAGTTCGGTCAAAATCAAATCGTGATCAAAAGCCAGTTGAGGCAAGGCATCAAAATGAAACCAACGACTTTCAGCAGCGTCGTCACCCGGTTTATGCTCCGGACGATGTGTGGCCTCCACTACTGCATAATATATCACAGAAATGGTACGATGCCGGGGGTCGCGATGCACCGCACTGTAAGTATGAAATTGTTTTAATGCAATACCCTTAATTCCGGTTTCTTCTTCCAGTTCCCGTTCTGCTGCCCGGTCGCAGGTCTCATCCATTTCAACAAAACCTCCGGGCAATGCCCACTTCCCTTTATAGGGTTCGTTTTTCCGTTGAATTAGCAAAACATCAGCGCCTTGCGATGTTAAACAAACAATAGCGGCATCGGCAGCCACACAGGGTCGTGGATATTTGTATGTATATTGCCTCATTAATAATCAGATTATAATTGTTTATTTTCTTTTCCCATCGAACCCATGCCTTCGACCACAAGAACAATTTCACCTTTCGGTGGATTTTCTGTATACCATACCGCCAGTTCCTCCAACGTGCCTCTCCGGTTCTCTTCATATATCTTGCTAATTTCACGACACACACAAGCCCTGTGCGCATTTCCAAATACTTCGGCAAGTTGAGCCAGCATTTTTACCAGTCGAAAAGGGCTTTCATAAAAAACGATTGTATGATCCAGCTGCGCCAATTTTTCTATCCTCGATTGTCGACCTTTCTTATGGGGCAGAAAACCCTCAAAATGAAAACGGTCGCAGGGCAATGCAGAAGATACGAGTGCGGGCACAAAAGCGGTAGCACCAGGAAGACAGCTTACCTCCACCCCGCTGGCAACACAAGCCCGGATAAGCAAAAATCCAGGGTCTGAAATGCCTGGTGTACCAGCATCGGTCACCAAAGCCATAGTTTCCCCAAGTTCCATTCGACTTACCAGATGCGAAACACTTTTATGCTCATTAAACTGATGGTGCGCCTGCATAGGGGTAGCTATTTCGAAATGCTTTAATAACTTAGCGGTAACCCGCGTATCTTCCGCCAAAATAATATCCACCTCTTTCAAAATACGGAGGGCCCGAAGCGTAATATCCTCCAGATTCCCGACAGGTGTAGGTACAACAAATAATTGAGGCATGGCAATAATTTATGAAGGATACTTCCGATAAACAAAATCTTTTAATTTAATATAGGCTTCATCTTCCTGATGCCATTGAAATTTATCCTGAATTTTACTCAAAAGGCCTTCGGCCTCCGAAACGGTTGCAGCGGCATCCAATGCCCCAATACATTCATTATAATCTTTTAACACGCCATGAAACAAATCATTCACAAAATAAAACTTATCATTAATTCCAATGGCAGCTTTCAGGCTTCTCAGGGTGTTTCTGCCAAAATTTTCTGCCAATGTTTTTTCCTGTTTTTGAATAGTTTCACCGAGCGATTTTTGGTTTATTTTTAGACGATCAGCGAGCGTGGATTTTTCAGCGGCTTCTTCCTTATCAGCCGAAGGTTGAGTTGGCACTTCGTGTGCAATTATTTTTGATTCCGGCTGGACGGGTTCAGCAGATTCCGTCTTTTCCGGTTCCGGATCAGGCACAATCTCAGCATCACTCCCGGAGAAGTCAATCTGCTTCTCGGCCGGAATCTTGTCGGATTCCCTGTTAACCGGTTCAAAACCGAAGGCCAACGGCTCCGTGAGATTCGATGGCTTAGCCTCCATTTCCGGCTGTTTTTCGGGCGGAGCAGTATCGACAGCCTCCTCCCCGTCAACATCCTCCCCAACACCATTATATCGTTCCAGTACAAGAATGTTTTCGTACAACGTGCGCAAATAGTCCTTGGCAATATCCACCTCTATCCAGGGAATTTTTCCTTCAACCTTTATAATTCTGGTTATCTGATCATTCACAGCCTCAAGGGTTTCGCATATTACTTGCTGAACAATTTTTTTATCCATAACATTCTTTTTTAATGGCATCAAAGGATTTTATATTTTTGTGAGAAATTGTGCCTTAAAGGTATAAAAGATCACAACACGCCGATGTTTTATGAACGTATAAATAAACCATCCCGCCGAACCGGTTGGATAGAAGTAGTTTGCGGTTCAATGTTTTCGGGAAAAACCGAAGAGTTGATTCGCAGGCTAAACAGAGCCCGAATCGCAAAACAGAAGGTTGAAATCTTTAAACCATTGATTGATAACCGTTACGACGAAGAAATGGTGGTTTCGCACGACGAAAAAACCATTAAATCAACCCCTGTGGAATCATCATCCCAAATATTACTCTATGCCAATGAAGTAGAAGTAGTAGGGATTGATGAAGCACAATTCTTTGATATGGAACTGATTAATGTTTGTAATACACTAGCTGACAACGGAATAAGAGTTATTGTTGCAGGTCTTGATATGGATTATACCGGAAAGCCCTTTGGGCCCATGCCCGCACTAATGGCAGAAGCAGAATTTGTGGATAAAGTCCATGCCATTTGTGTTAAATGCGGGAACCTGGCTCAATACTCCCATAGAACAGTAATTAACGACAAGCTGGTGGTGCTGGGTGAGACCGACAGCTATGAACCTCTATGCCGCAGCTGCTTTAACGAACAAATGAAAAAATAACAACACGCTGTATTACGCATACCCAGCCTATACATAGACGGTTTCAGAAACAATGCTTACATTTGCAGACAAAATAAAGTAGAAATTTTAAACTCATCTTGCTTTGAAAAAATTAATGATTCTCTTCAGTGTAGTGATCGCTTTCACTGCCTGCACGCAAAAAAATTCCGGAGACATGGTACTTATCTCTACGGAATATGGTGACATGAAAGTAAAATTGTATGATGAAACCCCGCTTCACAAAGAAAACTTCCTGAAGCTGACGGACGAAGGATTTTACAATGACTTACTTTTTCATCGTGTAATCAACGAATTCATGATTCAGGGTGGAGATCCGGAATCAAAAAATGCCACACCGGATGTAAATTTAGGTAACGGAGGCCCTGGATATGATATTCCAGCAGAAATTCTTCCTGGAAAATTCCATAAAAAAGGAGTTCTTGCAGCGGCTCGTACCGGTGACAACATGAACCCGGAGCGCAAAAGTTCAGGCTCACAGTTTTATATTGCACAGGGAAAAGTTTATACCAATGACGAGTTGGATAACTATGAGATGAACAGAAAGACGCAGGCTCGTCGTACCCTTTTTGGTGAATATATCCAAAACCCTGAAAATGTTGCTTTCCGCAATGAGCTTGA
>Ga0265294_10009304_pt1 | contig 11345 bp, 4 predicted proteins | sample MunlanPumphouse3_FD_192504 | JGI IMG/M metagenome (GOLD analysis project Ga0265294, IMG submission 192504) | Groundwater microbial communities from a municipal landfill in Southern Ontario, Canada - Pumphouse #3 | ecosystem: Environmental > Aquatic > Deep subsurface > Groundwater | place...
AAATATCCCATTATAATAATCCCAAAAACAACTACGCTTACAAACGTGATAAGCAATTTAGTTTTCACCACTTTCTTAAGCATTACTATTGATGGCAATGATAACGCTGTAACAGCCATCATAAATGCAAGAACCGTTCCCACTCCAACACCTTTTAATACTAGAGCTTCCGCAATCGGTAATGTACCAAAAATATCTGCATACATTGGGATACCAACAACAGTAGCTAAAAGAACAGAAAAAGGATTCTTATCGCCCAGTATTGATTCTATCCACTCTCTTGGAATGAAACCATGAATTATAGAACCAATCCCTACTCCAATCAATATATATAGCCAAACTTTACTTATGATACCTTTAACTTGTTCTAAACTATATTTTACTCTTTTGCTTTTTGTTAATTTTTCTTCTTCTATTTCTGGTGCTAATTTTTTCATGTCAGCTAGAATAAAATCAGCTACATACTTGTCCATTTTGAATACACTTATCAACGTACCGCCAATTACAGCTATCAATAAACCAACTACGACATAAATAATTGCAATTTGCCAATTAAAAACACTCGCTAGTAAAATAACTGAAGCCAAGTCAACTAAGGGAGAAGATATTAAAAATGAGAATGTAACACCTACTGGTAAACCTGCCTTTGTGAATCCAATGAAAATTGGTATTGAAGAACAAGAACAAAACGGTGTAACTGTTCCTAATAGAGCTCCAAATATATTAGCCCAGATTCCTTTAAACTTAGACAATATTTTTCTAGTACGTTCCGGAGAAAAATAAGATTGTATATATGAAGAAATGAATATTAATACTGATAATAGTATAAATATTTTTATAACGTCATACACAAAAAAAGTTAATCCTTTATAAGCCAGTGACTCTATATCTATCTTAAAAACATCACGAAAAATCCAACTAGAAAAATCGTTTAACCACTCCATTTTTAGTATTTGATCATTTAGCCAGGTTAAAACATTGTTCAATTTATTTCACCATCCATTATTTATTTAAACTATTAAAAAAGTTGATTATTTCTTCTAAAAGCTTATTGTTAATCTCTAATTTACGCCATATACCTTCTTTTCTTGATTTAATCAAACCAGCTTCCTCTAGTATATTAATATGATATGTCATAGTTGGTTGAGTTACGTCTAATTTATCTATTAATGTACATCCGCAATTTTCACCTTTAGCTATATATTCTAATAACAATAAGCGATTCTTATCACTTAAAGCCTTAAAAATCAAAGACATTTTTTCTTCCATATTAACCTCCTATATATTGATGACTATCTATATATATAATTATCTATATTATAGATTATCACATTCTATTAGTCAAGAAATTTTTACAAAAAAAACAGATGATTGACATGGTTTGTCTTCATCTGTTTTTAATTGTTATAATTAAATAGAATTGCTATTATTACTCTTAGTGAAAATTTTCAAATACTTTTTATTTGCTAAATTCAATCATTACCACCGAATATCCTGAAGGAAATACTGGTACAGGAGCTAAAATTTCAATAAACTTAGGATATTCTTTTCCAGGATAAATAGTTTCTAACGCTGTTCTAAAACTCATACTATTAGTAAGTGAAAAACCATAAGAATTATATGTTTCTTCAGCTGTTAAGCCGTAGAATCCAGCTAATGTTGCTAAGCTACTAGCATCATTTGCTCCAAGTCCATATGAAGTCATAAATTCGACAATTAGAGCATAAAAAGCGTTATAATCGGAGTAGATACCCACAGGGAAAGCAAACTGTCTAGTTGAAGTATTTACTCGTGGATCGCCGCTATCTAAATAATCAAATGATCTTTCGACTAGATAATCTCCAAGTTTAATTCTTACTTCAGATCCACTCATTTGTGTATTCTCTGGTGTTTTTGTGACATTAGCACCACTTGATGCTTCTGTTAATAAAACAAAATTTATCTTTTCTGTTTCTAATCCACTTACTGGATCTGTCATTAAGTTTATAATTGATCTTTCAGTATCTAAAATACCAGTTTCGATACCACTCTTAAGCGTTAAAGCTACTTGAGACATAGCATAAGCTTTAAACCAAGCTTCTTCACCTGATATCCAGTTTGACACTGTTGTTGAATCCAAAATTTCAAGATAAGGATTAGGATTGCTTAATTCAACCCAATTACTATCAAATGTAGCGGCGTGAGTATCAACCATATGGAAAGCTGCGCCACCAGATTGACCTACTTCACTATTCCCAACAACGTATCCTAGACCGCCATGTAAATAAAATGAATTAGCCCAGCTATTGTAAATCTTAAAATAATCCGCATTAACATAAGTAGGAGTTAAATCAGTTTTGTACCCATAAGCATTATTAGTTACACCAATTAATGTATTAAATACAATTAAATTGTTGAGGTTTGATTCTCCATTAGCAACTATAATTCCTAAATAACCACCTGAATCTCTACTCATTAAACGTTCTTGAATTTCAATTTCTTCTGGTGTGCCACCAAAGTCAATATAAGGAGTTGAAGTGTTACCTTTGATAACTAGATTGTTAACACTAAACTCATTATTATTTGTAGTTCCTAAAGCGGTATTTTTAACTCCATAGAAGAACATACCAATTTGAACATTAATAATCTCGAATGATTGAGCAAAACCTACTGTTCCACTTCCACTATCAGGATTGCTAAATGGTAATTGGCTACCATCTATAGTCATATAATTACCTTCAATAGTTAATTGATCATCATCAAATGAATTGCTATATCGTTGATAAACATTACCGTTAACAACACTTCTATCTGGTCTTTGATTAATAGGTGACCCATCTAGATTCTTTTGTTCAGTTGACAATTCAGCTTTAAAGCTTGCATGAATATTAATGGTATTAACATAGAAATCGCTGAAAGCATCTTTTAATTCTTGGTTGTTAAATACATTAACACCACTATTTACAGTAAATAAAAATTCTAATGGTTCAACAGACATCTTATTAGCCATGTATTTAGGTTTTACTATAATCTTAAAACTCTCACCTTCTGCATTTGAGGTCATCAAAATTTGATTATCTGGTAAGTATTCTATGTAATAGTGAAGATGTTCTTCGGGTACTAAGTCATAGCCAACACCATTATACTGATACAATTCATATTCTAAATATGTTTGAATTAATGGTATTCTTTGTCCTTGATTATTAACCATTCTTAAATCTAGATAGTATTCATCCGCTGAACCTACATAATATACTTCTGTTTGATTTAGGAATGAACTTTGGATATTATCTTGAGCGTCTAAATAATTCTGATAATTAGTTCCATGAGCAAACTGTTTAATATCATGAACAACTAAAGCATCATAAACCACTGTAGGATAACCATCGCGAATCATTCTGAACTTAAATTCTCCAGAAATTTTATTAGTTTTAATCTTATTGTTTAAAGCACTCGCAATTTCGTGACCAGTAACTATCTCAAATGAATATGTCGATCCGAATTGGTATTCCAAGTTTGTATAGAATATATAACGTTTTGTTTCATCAAAAGTTTCAATTATAAAATAATCATAAACAGCTACTTCTGTTGGATCCCCACTATAAATAGATTCGTTTTTATGTTTATATATATCTGATGGTTCACTATGATAATTATTAACTTCATCCCCCATAGCTCTTATGCTTAATTGGTGTGTACCAGGAATAACCAAATTCTTAAATAATTCATATTCTGGATTTGTTAAAGTTAAAGTCAATGTGAAAGTATTACCAGATAAAACTGGTTTTGTAGACAAATTATTAATTAAAATATTGTTCAATAGATATTCAAATCCAACAGGTTGGAAAGTATCAATAGTTGAAGGTAAAATATCCCAAGTAATAATTATTTCATTTTCATCAGCTACTACCGTTATGTTTTCTGGTTTATTGAACGAAGTAAGTTCTTCCCATCTAGCATATAGATTTGTTCTAGATTCTGTGAAATCACTAAATAATAAATCACCTTGTGTTATTAACACACCTCCGAATTCTTCTGTATACCAACCCAGGAATTTATAACCTGGTCTATATAAATCCCAAAGGATTGATTCTGAACCAATAACTTCTATGATACCACCGATTTGAGATGCGATATATTTAATGACACTACGATCGATGAAAGTTATCGTTTTAACGCCTGGTTCATAATATAATGCATAAACAGTAATGTCATCTCTAATATTAGTAAACTGTGTTCTATCCCAAACAGCTGAACCAGTATCTGGTTGTTTTAAATCTGGACCATTTTCAATTAAGAAAGTATCATTATAGTATACTCTAAAAGAAACTATTGCTTCTTCTGTTTCTAAATCAAATAACTCTTGGTCTTGCGCAAACGTAATCGTTAAAATAATTTTGCGATAATATACCTTTATTGTTGATTCATCTATCCTATCTCCAGTAACCATTATTAATTGATCTACTGTAGAATATTCAACGCCATCATAAATAAAGTGATCAAAATAATAGCCTTCATATTGTTGAACTGGACTAATTTCATTTCCGTAATACAAATTAATAAGTTTTGTATTAATTGATGGTTGGTTAGGATCGATGGTAATGTTGTTTGAATTTAATAAGTCTTCTTGTTCAAAAATAGCTTCAATATCCCAAGAATAGAATCCAATTGACCAAGAAGCATATAATGTTATCGGCTCAACAACTGGACTATTAAAATCATATATCTTAGTTAAAGAACTATCTATATACCAGGCTATAAAATTATAGCCGTTTTTAATTGGAATTACTGGAAAAGCTAAAGTTGAATCATAATTCACTGTATCTTGAGGAATAGCAATCCCTCCATTTGTATCATAAGATACAGTCATAGGATTACCAATGTAGATAGCAACCAATGTAATATTTTCATCAATTATGTATTTTTCTAAATTGAAATCTTCTCCATTTAATTGCCATTTTACAAATGTGTAATTAGTTTTACTAGGAGTCGGTAAAGTAAAGGTTTCATTATAAGTAACGAATAATAAATCTAAACTTTCTCCGCCATTAGTATCAAAACTTATTTCATATTCATTCGCTGCCCAATGAGCGTATAAAACAAAATTCTCAGTTGAACCAGAAATGATTTCTGTAAATTCATTTCCACCAACAGCCTCATCAAACCAACCAATAAATGTGTAACCTGTTCTTGAACTAGGAGAGGTTAAACTTAGGTTATCAGAAGTTATAGTATATGTTGTTGGATTATAATTAGTCGTTCCTTGAAGATTTTCATAAGTAATAGAATAAATTATCGGTGTCCAATGAGCAAATATTGTAATATTACCAGAAGTACCTAAAGATATTTGCGTCACTTCTGTACCGCCATTTAAAGCATCAAACCAACCAACAAATGTATACCCTGTCCTTGAAGATGGATTTGCTAAATCTATATTTGGAGTTTCAATTGTATAAGTTTCAGGATTTATTTGTGTTGTCCCTAATAAATTATCATATGATATTGAATATGTAACATTAGTCCACTTAGCATATACAGTAATGCTTGTTGAAGGCATTGTGCCAAACACATAAGGCGTAGTTAAACCAGCATCTTGGTACCAACCACTAAAAGTATATCCTGTTTTAGTAGGATCTTCAGGTTGAATAACTATGCTTCCTGGTTCTTGAGATATACTAGTTGTTTCAGTTTCAAAAGAAATTACTGGCCACTCTGTCCAGACTGCCACTAATGTAATATCTTCATCTTTTGTCCAGGTTCCTTCTAGGAACGAATTACCATTTAATGTCCAACCTACAAATGTATATTGATCCCTTATAGCATTGGGCAAATCAAATGTTTGATCAAAAATAACTGTTTGTGCGCTAATTGGTTCTCCTTCTTTTGAGTCAAAGGTTATTGTATATGATTTAGCAGCCCAACGAGCATAAACAGTAACATTTCCAGAAGTACCTAAAGTTATTTGTGTTACTTCTGTTCCATCATTTAAAGCATCAAACCAACCTACAAATGTATACCCTGTTCTTGGAGATGGATCTGCTAAATTAATATTTGGAGTTTCAATTGTATAAGTTTCAGGATTTATTTGTGTTGTTTCCTTAAGGTTTTCATAAACTATCGAATAATCTTTTGTAGTATAAACTGCAACTAGTGTAACATCTGTTGTTAAGTTCCAGATTCCTGATCTAAATGTATTTCCATCAAAAGTCCATTCACTGAAATTATATCCTGTTTTTATTGCCACAGGTAAAATGAATTCTTCATTATACTTAACAGTTTTCGAAGTGATTAATTCACCATTATTTGTATTAAAGTTTATTGTGTAAGTATTAATTATCCAATGAGCATAAACAGTAACGTTTCCAGAAGTACCTAAACTTATTTGTGTTACTTCTGTTCCACCATTTAAAGCATCAAACCAACCTACAAATGTATACCCTGTTCTTGGAGATGGATCTGCTAAATCAATATTCGGAGTTTCAATTGTATAATTTCCAGGATTTATTTGCGTTGTTCCTTGAAGATTTTCATAAGTTATATCATATGTTTTTGGTGCCCAACGCGCATATAAAATCTTATCTCCGGTTGTATTAATGTCAATTGAAAAAACCTCATTACCACCTTCTAATGCATCAAACCAACCTATGAAATCGTATCCAACTCGAGATGTCGGTTCAGACAAATTAAAAGACTTTGTTACATCGTAACTAAGTGGATTGCTAGTTTGAGAACCGAATAAACAACTATAGTTTAGTTTGTAACTAACTACGCCCCACTTTGCATATAATTCTAATCCATTTAAAGGCATTGTATAATTCGTTAGATTTACAGCATTTCCAGTTCCTGATTCGTTTAAATACCAACCTAAAAATTGATACCCATTTCGCAAAGGTTGATTAGTATAATTAACTGAACTTTGATATTCTGCAGTTATTGTAAATGTTTCTTTAGATTCACTAAATAATCCGCCATTCCCATAAAGTTTAATATCATATGATAACGGAGTTAAAACTGCATTAACTTCTAGAACTTCTGTAATATAATTAAATGATTTATCCCAAGATACAAAAACATATCCTATTACATCTACGTCAGGTGCTGTAGCTGAATCCCCATAAACCACTGTTTCACTTTTCACTTGTGAACCTTGCACTCTAAAAGTAACAAGGTATGATATTGGTGAAAATAAAACATCGACAACAATATCTTCAGTAACTTCAAATGTAGTTAAATCTTCAGAATAGCCAGCAAAAGTATATCCTTCTTTTGCTGGTGTTACTGTTGGTTGAACAATTAAATCACCATGATTTACAGAAATTGTTTCATACACATGATCCCATTGATCAATAAAAGTAACTTGATAAGTCTTAATTTCATAAATCGCTTCGACAGTCATATTGCCAAGTATAACTTCATCTTCAGATATATTCCATCTTCCTGTATAACCAGTGTGATTAGGAATTCCAGGTAAAGGTGAAATTATGTTTCCATGTTGAACCGTCATGGTAGTCACTAAAACATCATCCGCATAAAATTCTACATCATACAAGATTGGTATCCATTTTGCGTAAAGAGTAAGATCTTCAGCGGTCATTCTAGTAGATTCAAAGATAGTAGTATATTCATTATCAATGTACCACCCAGCAAATGTGTATCCATACCTAGTTATATCCTGAGGAATTGTTATGTTAGATTGGTAGTTTGCTGTAATTGATTCTATTTGACTTCCATTATTTGAAACAAAATCTATGGTATATTGATTGATTTCCCATTTAGCATATAAGATAATATTTCTAGTAATAGCAATACTAAAATCAAATTCAGATCCATCTATAAAAGCCGGATCTTGATACCAGCCTTTAAAGGTATAGCCCTCTCGTGTTGTTTCTGGTTCTTCTAATACTGATAATTGTTTGATATCAAGAGTTTCAAGTGATGTGCCTCCTCCAGTGTCAAATGTTACACTGACAGTTCGCTCTCCACAAGAAACTAAGAAAGCTAGTAATATAAGACCAGTAAATAATAAAATTCTTTTTGTCATAATTTTTCTCCTTTAAATTTCTGGTACGATGATAACACCCGGGGTTTTAAACCATAGTGTTACTTCATCAAAATTCTGTGTGTCTTTATCTTTAATTTGAACTGTTATTGTTTTCATTTGATCTATAGCATTGAAACTATAAATAACATAAACTTTATTGTCTAATTGATCAACTTGCAAATTAACATCTTTATCAGTTGTAGAAACAACAATATCAGCATTAGCGTTTTCAGGACCGATAACATAATTAATTGTGAAGATGTTATTTTCTTTTGAGATAATATCTGTAACATTTATAAATTTATCTCCATTATCATTGGTTTCATCATATTCGTTAATAACTATAGTTTCAACCTGAATATTATTAGAATTTTCTGGTAGTGTTCCCCATACTGCAATAAGTATTATTGAAAACACACTAAAAACTAATACAAGCACAAATAGTATTTTTTTTGTCATAATAATTTCCTCCTAATACTCAATGTCGTTAAAATATGCTTTTAGGTAACTTTGAAAAAAATAAAGCCTAAAAACTAAAAAGATTAGAGCTAAACCAATCATCAAATACCATCCTAATGGTTTAATCAGTACAAAAGCAAATACAGCTATCACTCCAAAAAAGATTGAAAGCCAAAGTCCATAAGATAGCGACTTGCTGACATTTTGGTTATGAGATATCGAACCTGTAGTTGCGTAATCAGATAACTTTGGTGATAAAAGATCTATTTGAAATGACCAGAATATGTGTCCAGCATTTACAAACAAGACCAATATGTATAATAACCAAATATTCTGTTTAGGAAAAACCGGTAAAGCTTGACTAAAAAGTATAAAACTGAATGTAATCATTATAGCCGTAAAAAATAAATTAAAAGCGATCTTAGCCCAAGCCATTTTTGATGTATTGTATGGTGCAGTTTTAAGCAAAACAAATTCATATCCTTCAGTTGTAATCGCTGTCGCTGAAGCTGTGTTAGAACCAGTGACAATCAAGAGAGTTATAATTACATTTAAAATTAACACTACACTATTTCCGAATGTTGATCGATTCATGCCCATATATATATAGTTAAGTATATACATGAAAAAAGGCAAAGTTAAAAGCAAAGCATAATTACTTAGTAATTCATTTAAACTTCTTCTAGCAATTGTAAACTCTTTTTTTAGAAATGTTATAAATAAATTCTTAGATTCTAAAGGCTTTGACTTAACAATGCTTTTATTAATAGTGTTTTCTTGTGAAAAAGACATTAATTTAAAATACACAGGTTTCGAAACAAAATAGTTAATCACAATCAACGCAACCACAGTAACTACTAAAATTAATAAATTCAATAAATAACTAAAACCAAAAAGCATTTTACCTATTATTGTATAAATCGTTCCAAATTGAGCTATCTTTTGAATCGCTAATGTTAAAGCGAGAGTGAATCTATTATATAGTTGAACTATTCTTATTGGTGTTGGTATTTGGCTTACTATTGCATAAGTCAAATAAAATAAAGTAATTACAAAAATAAAGGTTAATATCGCCGATAAAAGATTATGTCTTTTAATATAGTTTATTAAACTTGTCAGTGGCATTGATATAAAAGCTGAAATACCCACAGATATAATCGGTAAAAATACAAGTATAAAAATAAGACTCAAAAAGTAAAGTATCCCTAAGTTAGAAATAATACCAAATCCGACAAAGATTGGGACTAATAAAAATAAATTACGTATAAATTCATTTACATAGTAAACCAAAAGCTTGCTAATGAATATTTCATCATTTTTAGCAGCCAAAGAAAAAAGTATTTGATTATCTTTGCTATTATATAAATCGCTTACTAAACCTATTATTGATACTGCTATGCTTAATCCTTGTGTTAAAATCAAAATAAATATCATTAAAAATTCATTTACAGGTATATATAATATGTTTTTCAAAACATGTAACAAAAGACTAACTACTACTGTTAGTGCAACGATAATAGCGAACCTAATAGCAATATGACTATATATTCTCTTAGAACCCTTCACATATAAACGAGACTTATTGCTTAATTGTAAGAGCGTTAGAATTCTAATTCGTTCAAGCATGATTAGCCTCTATTTTTGATTGAGTAATTCCGCTCATATATAATTCTTCTAAAGAGACGTTTTTATCTTTCAAAATGCTTATATCATAAACACCTTTTAGTTCGCCTTGAGTAATAACTGCAATTTTGGTACAAATTTTTTCCACTACTTCCAGTACATGGCTGGAGAAGAATACTATATTTCCTTTAGCAGCATGCTCTCTCATAATCTCCTTGATTTGATAAGAAGAAATAGGGTCTAACCCAGTTAATGGCTCATCCAATATCCAAACAGGAGGTTCATGAATTAAAGAAGCAATTACTACTAATTTTTGTTTCATACCATGAGAATAAGATTTTATCATTTGATCAATAGAATCAGTTAAGGATAATTTTTCAGCTAACAATTTTAGTCGTTGGTCACGGAGTTCATGGGACACACGATAAAGATCAGCTACATAATGAATATATTCACGACCGGTTAATTTTTCATAAACTGCATGGTTATCAGAAACATATCCAATTCTCAGTTTTGCTTCTAAAGGTTGTGACTTAATAGAGTACCCACAGACTTCTATTTCGCCTTCAGTAATTGACTGAATTCCAACTAAACTTTTAATAGTTGTTGATTTACCAGCTCCGTTATGACCTAGAAAGCCATAAATCTCTCCACCATTAACTTCTAATGAAAAGTTTTTTACCGCATAACGTTCTGATTGACCATATTTCTTAGAAAAATTAGTGATTTTAATCATATCTGCACCTCCTGGGTTCATTGGTTCACTTGCGTTTCGTCCATCAAGTAATTGTAGTAATTTTAAATGATCAATTCTCATCATCTTTTGTTTTACTTTTAAATCATGATATTGATCAACCATCTGATAGAAAGCATCATATACAAACCAACTAGAAAACATTAAAATAATAAATGTAAAAAAGAAGAGTATCTGAAATAGCCAATAAAATGTAAAGGTTAAATCCTTATAAGTAAACTCAAGTATATAATCATATTGAATATTCGTAACTCCAAACATATCAGTTAGAAAATTACTATAAGTAAAAAAATAATCAACTGTTACATAGTTATTAAACCAAGCATTTAAGAATACTACAACAATAAAGTATATGCTAAAAACAACTATCGCTTTGTACATATGCTTTAAATTTGGTCTTGGAAAAGTATGTAAAGCAACTGCGAGTATTGGTATTATAAAAGCATATAAATGATTGTATCCAAAATGGATTACTCCAAAACTGAATAA
>Ga0265294_10009306_pt1 | contig 11344 bp, 10 predicted proteins | sample MunlanPumphouse3_FD_192504 | JGI IMG/M metagenome (GOLD analysis project Ga0265294, IMG submission 192504) | Groundwater microbial communities from a municipal landfill in Southern Ontario, Canada - Pumphouse #3 | ecosystem: Environmental > Aquatic > Deep subsurface > Groundwater | place...
GATGGACACAGCTACATTTACTACATTATTAGTTGGGGGAGAGTTAAAACATGAGTGAATTTAAGACTGCATTATATGCTACTCATCTTTCTTTGGGTGCTCAAATGGTTGAGTACGCCTCTTTTTTGATGCCTGTTTCGTATTCAACTTTGGAAGAAGAACACCAAGCAGTGCGTGAGAATTGTGGCATTTTTGATGTCTCACATATGGGAGAAATCTTAATTGAAGGTAAAGATGCTTTAAAATTTGTTAATTATTTGATTCCAAATGAGATTCCAGAAAAAGAAACATCACGTGTTATCTATGGGATGTTTTTGAATGAACAAGGTTGTTTAAAAGATGACTTGTTTGTTTATAAACTTAGCAATGAAAAGATTTTGTTAGTGGTCAATGCCGCTAATATCTTAGTTGATAACTTCTGGGTTAGAAATTGGCGTAAACCATATAAAGTTAAGATCAAAGATGTCTCAAGTCAATATGGTGAAGTGGCCTTACAAGGTCCTAAAGCCAAAGATGTCTTTGCTAAATACTTTAAAACTGATATTTCAGATTTCAAGTTTATGACTTTTAGAACATTTAAGTATCAAGACCAAGATTTACTTGTTTCAAGAAGTGGCTATACCGGTGAGGATGGCTTTGAAATATATGGTAATCCTGAACTCGTCAAACAAATCTTTATTGATTTAGTGAAAGATTATGGGGTTGTTCCTTGTGGACTTGGTTGCCGTGATACCTTGCGCTTTGAAGCTTGTTTACCACTTTATGGGAATGAAACTAATGAAACTACCAATCCTTATGAAGCCAATCTGGGTTTCGGGGTTAAATTAAATAAGCCGGGTGATTTCTTAGGCAAGAGTGCTTTAGTTCAAGTTCAAAAAGATGGTATCAAACGCCAAATAGTGGGTTTGAAACTTCTTGAACATAATATTGCAAGACATGGTTATGAAGTTTATCAAGATGGGCAGAAGATTGGTTATATTACTACTGGTTATCTCGCACCATCATTAAAGTGTGCTGTCGCATTAGCGATGTTAGATAAGCCGTATACAACATTAGGAACAGTCGTTGAAATCAAAATTAGAAACAAAATGGTTAAGGCCGAAGTAGTCGCCACGCCATTTTATCAAAAGCATTATGCTAGATAGGGGAACATTATGAAAATTATTGAAGGTTTAAAATATACGAAGACGCATGAATGGATTAAAGTTAATGGTAATGAAGCCGAAGTTGGATTAACTGATTATGCGCAACAACATTTAGGCGCCATTGTCTTTGTGGATTTACCTCCCGTTGGAGATTCATTTAAAAAGGGCGAAGAATTTAGTGCAGTCGAATCGACTAAAGCTGCTAGTGATGTTTATTTACCGGTTTCTGGCGAAATTATAGCAGTTAATGAGGCTTTAGAAGATGAACCTGGTTTAATCAATAGTGATTGCTATGCAAACTATATTGCTAAGATTAAGATTAATAATCCCAAAGAACTAGATGATTTATTAGATGCCAAACAATATGCTTTAATTGCTAATAAGTAGGAGGTATTCTATGCATAAATACTTGCCTCAAACCGAAAGTGATATTCAGAATATGCTAAAAAGCATTGGTGTTAAAGACATCAAAGCTTTGTTTAAGGATGTTCCTGAATCCATCTACTTAACAAAAGAGATAAAAATTGGTAAGCCTTTAAGTGAAGATGAACTCTTCAAGCATTTTGAAGTGCTTGCAAATAAAAATAAAACTAACATTTGTTTACTTGGTGGTGGCGTTTATGATCACTATGTACCAAGTGTTATTCCGGCTTTAGTAGCCCGCCAAGAATTTTTGACTTCTTATACACCATATCAACCAGAAATATCGCAAGGGACTTTACAATACATCTTTGAATATCAGTCCTTTATCAGTGAATTAACTGGTTTAGAAGTTTCTAATGCTTCACTTTATGATGGAGCTACTGCCACTGCTGAAGCAATGTTACTTGCTTGTGGTGCAACTAGAAAAGACAAGATTGCTATTTCTAGTGCGCTTAATCCACGGCTTATAGATGTGATTAAGACATATGCCAGCAAAAGAAATATCAAAGTTATTGAAATAGAGTTAATAAAAGGGAGAACTTCTCTCAAAGCTTTTAATAAGATTAATGATGGCAGTTTAGCAGGTGTAATTATTCAAACACCAAACTACTTTGGTTTATTAGAAGATGCAACACCATTTAGTGCTGCAATCAAAGAGAATAAAGGGTTAAGTATTGTTGCGGTTAATCCATTATCTTTGGGGTTATTTAAATCTCCTTTGGAAATGGGCATAGATGTGGCTGTCGGTGATGGTCAATCATTAGGAATACCAATGGGTTTTGGGGGTCCTTATATTGGCTTTATGGCAACTAACAAAACTTATATGCGTAAACTACCAGGTCGAATTGTTGGTAGCAGTTTAGATAGTGAAGGAAAAAGAGCCTTCGTCTTAACTTTACAAGCAAGAGAACAACACATTAGAAGAGAAAAAGCTACCTCGAACATTTGTTCCAATGAATCATTGATGGCTTTATGGGTTTCTATTTATCTAGCTTGTTTAGGAAATAAGGGTTTAGTTGACATTGGGAATTTAAATCTTGAGAATGCCCATTATGCTTATAAAAAGATTATTAGCTTACCACATTTTAAGAAAGTCTATGATGCTGATTTTTTTAATGAATTTGTCGTTGAAACTGATTTAAGTTTAAAAACCATTGATCGCGTTTTATTAAAGAATGGTTATACCAGTGGGATTCATGTTGGGCCTCACCAAATCATGTTTGCAATTACCGAAAGGAGAAGCCAAGCCGAAATTGATCACTTGGTAGAACTTTTAGGAGGGATTAAGCATGTATAATAAATTAATTTTTGATTATAATACTCCAAATAGAGTGGGCTACGATTTACCTACTCATTTTGCTAAGTTCGATAATAGTAAACTGCTGGCTAAATATGGTAGAAAACAAACGATGATACTACCAAGTGCCAGTGAATTAGAAGTAGTTCGTCATTATACTAATCTTTCTTTGAAAAACTTTGGGGTAGAGACTGGTTTATATCCACTTGGATCATGCACTATGAAATACAATCCTAAGGTTGATGAAGCGATTGCTTCTTTAAAGGGATTTACCAATCTTCATCCTTTAGTCTCAGTCAATGAATGTCAAGGCTCGTTAGAAGTTTTGTATGAGTTATCCCAGAAGTTAGAAAAGATTACTGGGATGAGCGGTTTTACTTTTGAACCTTGTGCAGGCGCACATGGTGAGTTGACCGGATTAATGATTATTAAACAATACCATCTAGCTCGCAAAGATAAAAAGCGGACAAAAATTATCATTCCAGATAGTGCACATGGAACAAATCCTGCCTCAAGTAATGTTTGTGGTTTTGAAGTTATTTCAATTGCTTCAAATCCAGATGGAAGAATTAACTTATCTTCATTAAAGAGTGTTTTAAACGATGAAGTGGCTGGCATTATGTTAACTAATCCTAATACTTTAGGTATGTTTGAAAAAGATATTTTAAAGATTACGAAACTCGTGCATGAGGCTGGTGGCCTTTGTTACTATGATGGAGCAAATCTAAATGCCTTATTAGGGAGAGTCAAACCAACAGCAATGGGTTTTGATGTCTTACATTTAAATCTACATAAAACTTTTGGAACTCCACATGGCGGTGGTGGTCCAGGCAGTGGACCAGTCGGCTGTATTGCTAAGTTAGTTAAATACTTACCAAATCCAGTTATTATCCAAAAAGGCGATCACTATGAATTTAGTAATAGTAAAACTTCAATAGGTCATGTTTCTGGCTATTATGGTAATTTCTTGGTTTGCGTAAAAGCATTAGCTTTTATTGATTCTTTAGGTGAAACAAATATAGCTAAAGTGAGTGATAATGCTGTTCTAAATGCTAATTACATTAAAGAAGCTTTAAAGCAGGATTATAAGCTTGCTATCAATGAACCTTGTAAACACGAGGTCGTCTTTGGCGGCGTTATCAATGAGAATGGTGTCACGACTTTAGATGTCGCCAAACGCTTATTAGACTATGGCTATCATGCTCCAACCATCTATTTCCCATTAATTGTGAATGAAGCCATGATGATTGAGCCGACAGAGAGTGAATCTAAAGAAACATTAGATGAATTTATTGCAGTTCTCAAACTAATCGCAAAAGAGGCCAGAGAGAACCCTGACTTAGTTAAGGGCGCACCTCATACTACGATTGTCAAACGTATAGATGAAGTCCGAGCAGCAAGAATTCCACTTTTAACTTATCGGGAGTTAATTAATTACCATGAATAAGTTAGTCATTATTGGTGGAGGACCTGGCGGTTATGAAACTGCCATCTATGCTGCCAAGCAAGGAATAGATACCACCTTAATTGAAAGTTCAAAGTTAGGTGGGTGTTGTTTGAATGAAGGGTGTATTCCAACTAAAGCTTTAGTGCATGCCTCTTCCTTATTTGAACAACTATTAAGTGGGCAAGAAAGTTCCTTAAATTACCAAAACTTAAACTTTTCAATGTCAGCCTTTCAAAGTAAGAAAGAGCAAATCATTGAAGAGTCAGTGGCAGGCATTAAGCAAGAACTAGCCTTAAGTGGGGTAAAACTCTTGGAAGGAAAAGCCACTTTACTTAATGAACACACCATCCAAGTGGGGAAAGATACCCTTGAAGCAGAAAGCATTATTATCGCCACGGGGGCAAGCCCTATTATCTTAGATTTCGGAGTTAAAACTTTGACTTCTAAAGAGTTGCTTGATTCAAGTGAGATAACACCTAATCTAGTGATTATCGGTGGTGGTGTTATTGGGTTGGAATTTGCCTCGATTTATGCGAGTCTTAAAAGCCAAGTAACTGTCATTGAAAGAAATCCCCAAATCTTAACCGGATTTGATGAAGGGAGTGTCAAAGCTTTACGAGTAATCTTAAAGAAAAAAGGCGTGAACTTCATTTGTGGAAAAGGCGTTACAAAGATTGAGGCTACTCCTAGCGGACAACAAGTAATACTGGATGATGGAACTTTAATTCCTTGCCAAACAGTCTTACAAGGAATTGGAAGAAAACCTAACTTAGAAGTTTTAGGAAAAGTTAAGCTTACAATCACTAGAAAAGGAATTAGTGTTAATTCAGTTTATCAAACTAGTGTGCCGAATATCTATGCAATTGGAGATGTGAATGGCTTAATGATGACCGCTTACGCTGCGAGCGCAGAAGGAAGATGTGTCATTGATCATTTGTTAAATAAAAGTAGTAACGACAATCTACAAAACTTAACAAAAGTAGTCTTCACAAATCCACCATTAGCCGAGGTAGGAGAGAATAGTAATACTTTGAAGAGTAAAGGCATTCCATTCACTACTTATAAAGCCTACTTTGCTAGTAATGGCTATGCAAGAGCCACCAATGAAACAAATGGTGACATTCGCCTTTATGTAGGAGAAGATGAGACTATTCTCGGAGCCGATATTTTAGGTAGTATGGCACAAGAATTAATTGCCATTATCCAAGTGGCAATCCACAATAAAATGAAAGTTAATAACCTTAAGGAATTGGTCTTAATGCATCCAACCTTAAGTGAAATAATTATTACAGCATTAAGAAAGAAGTAGGTGTTTTATGGGATTATTATGCAGTCGGGGCAAAGTTCATTTAGATGGACACAAAGATTTAACTTTGCATTTACCAGTCACGAAGATTAGTGATGCAGCAGTTATTGGCAAACTTTATATTCCTAAACTCATGGCTAATGGTCGGGAAATTGCTTTTACTGTTGCCATTGGTGATAGTGTTAAAAAAGGCCAAAGAATTGGTTTAGCACCAGGCTTTTATATGCCTGTATTTGCACCTGTTTCAGGTAAGATTACCGGGATTGAGAATCTTTATAATTCTTTAGTGGGACGACCAATTCCGCATTTTGTGTTAGAGAACGATTTTAAAGAAGAATGGGGCGAACCATTAACTTTAATTGATCCAAATAAAGCCAGCCGCGTTGAGATTGTTAGTGCCATCAAAGAAGCGGGTATTTGTGGACTAGGTGGAGCGGGATTTCCAACTTATGTTAAATATGAAAAAGAGCAACCAATTGAGTGCTTAATTATTAACTCAATTGAGTGTGAGCCATTCTTAACCAGTGACTATCATGCTATGCAAGAACATTTAACTTTGTTTATTCAAGGCGTAAGTATCTTACTTAAAGTAAGTGGTGCCAAAGAAGCGGTCATTGCAATTAAGGTTGGTAAACCAGAACTCGTGGCCAAAATCCGCCAAGAAATTGGAGATAGAAAAGACATTCGCGTTCAAGAAATGAAAGATTTATATCCAATGGGCTGGGAAAAAGTTCTAGTTCAAGAAATCTTACATAAAGATTATGAAGGTCTACCAAGTGAAGCGGGAGCCATTATCAATAATGCTTCAACTGCCATTGCAGTAGCTGACGCTTTACTTAATGGTCATCCAATTACTGAAAGACTAATTACTATCAGTGGTGATGCTATTAAACCAACTATGGCCATTGTGCCAATCTATACCAAAGTTCAATCATTGATGACATTCTTGGGTGGATATCAAGCCGATGAAATCAATTTATTAGCGGGAGGTCCAATGACTTCTAAAGCGATGATGAATGATAACTTTGTGATTGAAAAAACAACGGGCGGGTTACTAGTTCTTAAGTGTGTTGAATATGTTAGTGAACCATGTCTTCGTTGTGGGAGATGTATCTTAGCATGTCCATCCTCTTTATATCCATGTGAGATTAAAGATGCGATTGATAAAAAAGACTTTAAACGTTTAAGAGACTTAGAAGTAAATAAGTGTGTGGAATGTGGCACTTGTAGCTATGTCTGTCCTTCTAAGATTGATATCGTCGGTTCAATTAGAAAGGCTAAACTCTTACTTAAACTTGAGGATGCGAAAGCCGCACCAAAGAAGTAAATATGAATAAGGGAAAGCAAGTAAAAACACCATTCTTTGATGCCTTAGTTACATACAACAATGATGACATTGTTCCATTCGATGTACCAGGGCATAAAAGAGGAAGATTAGTTAATGAATTCACTAAGGAAGTGGGCTTAAAGACCATGGAACTTGATGTGAATTTACCCCGAGGATTAGATAATTTAAATAATCCGGTTGGTGTTATCAAAGAAGCAGAAGAACTATTAGCAGATGCTTATAGTGCGGATTATGGTTTCTTCTTGGTTGATGGCTCTACCGTTGGAATCTTAACAATGATTTTAGCAGTGGTGGGGACAAACGATGTCATCATCATGCCAAGAAATGTGCATAAGTCGGCAATTAGTGGTCTGATTTTAGCCGGAGCAAAACCAGTCTTTGTCTGTCCAGAGATTGATCAAGAATTAGGAATTGCTAATGCAGTCTCGTTTGAGGCTTATGCTAAAGCCATTGATGAACATCCAGAAGCCAAAGCAGTCTTCATCATCCATCCAACTTATTTTGGAGTTGTCGGTGATGCTTGTAAGATTGTTGCTTATGCTCATGAACATAACATGGTGGTTATTGCTGATGAAGCTCATGGTGCACACTTTGCATTTTCTAGGCTAATGCCAAAACATGCGATTGCCTGTGGGGCTGATTTAGTAACTTCATCCTTACATAAAACTGGGGGTTCTTTGACCCAAAGTTCAATTCTACTCATGAATGAGAATAAATACGTGAGTGTGCAAGAACTTAAATATATCTTAAGTATGTTACAAACTACTTCACCAAACGCCTTATTACTTGCTAGTTTGGATGTAGCTCGTAAGGTACTTGCTATGGAAGGACCAGTCTTACTAAGAAATGCAGTTGAACTCAGTGATTATGCTTGTAAAGAGTTGAATAAACTGAAGGGTATAGTTACTTATAACTCAGAATACTTTAAGACAAAGAGTGTCGGTGTCTATAAACATGATCCAACTAAACTAATTATTAAAGTAACAGGATTAGGTTTAACAGGATTTGATGTTTATAAGATGATGAAAGATGAATATCATATCCAATTAGAACTAGCCGAATCATATGTGGTCTTAGCTATTATTTCTATCGGTACGACAAAAGCCGATATTGAAAAACTCATTAAGGCTTTTACCTCGTTATGGGAACGTTATTTTGGAACTATTAATCGGCGTCATACTTATCAATATCATGATTTGGCTCCAGTCGCTAAGATGCGGCCAAGGGATGCCTATAATTCCCCGAAGAAATTTGTGAGATTTAAAGATTGTGTTGGTTGTATTGCAGCCGAAGCAGTTATGGCTTATCCACCGGGAATTCCGATTGTAATACCGGGAGAAGAAATCTCAAAAGAGATGTTAAAAGCCATGTATAACTATCGTAAAGAAGGGACAACTTTAATCACTCAATTCGGAAATGGGTTTATTGAAGTTGTGGACTGTGAACAGTTAAAGGAGATGAATGAGCATGAAACTCAAAAAGGTTGATTTATCATTTCAAAGTTGTAATTCCGAATATAAGGAAGCCAAAGTAGTTATTTTCAGTTCGCCAATGGACGCAACATGTAGTTTCCGTCCTGGGACAAGATTTGCTGGTAATGCTATTCGGGTTGATTCCTTCGGAGTGGAATGGTATTCACCATACCAAGATTTAGATTTAAAAGATTATAAAACTTGTGATATTGGTGATCTAGATTTACCAATTGGCCATGTTGAACACTCCTTAAAATTAATTGAAGAAACCACCGCTAAAATTTTAGCTGATGGCAAGAAACCAATGATGATTGGAGGAGAACACCTTTGTTCTTTAGCACCAGTCAAAGCCTTAATTAAAAAGTATCCTGATTTAAGAATTATTCATTTCGATGCTCATACTGATTTAAGAGATGAATTCTTTGGTCGGAAATTATCACACGCCACTGTCTTAAGAAGAATTTATGACTTAGTTGGTGATGATAAAATCTGGCAATTTGGAATTCGGAGTGGGGATAAGTCTGAATGGAATTGGGCTGAAAAAGAGAAGCACACCCATCTTCATCGTTATGATTTAGAAACTCTGGATGAATGCTTAGAGAAGATTAAAGATTATCCGGTTTATTTCACGCTTGATTTAGATGTTCTTGATCCTGCCTATTTTCCAGGGACAGGTACACCAGAACCAGGTGGTGTTACTTTTAAAGAATTATTAGCCGCTATTCTCAAACTTAAGAAACTAAAGAACTTTGTGGGGGCTGATATTATGGAACTCTCCCCACAATATGATACATCTGGTGCTTCGACAGCTGCGGCTTGTAAAGCACTCAGAGAAATTGTCTTACTATTACACCAAGAAAGGGGACATGAATGATGAAATTTCGTCTAACGCCAGGTCCATTCCTACGTAGTGAACGAACAACGCATAGCATCATGGTTGAATTATCATGTGTGTTGGCTTTTGTTTATCTTTACTCACTCATCTTCTATTTTGCTAGGGTGGGTTCCTACTATGGATTACGGGCTATTCTAATTGGAGTGTTTGCCTTACTTGGCTCACTCGTAGTCGATGTCATTGTAGCTTTAATTAAGAAACAAAGAACTGTCAAAGAGATTTGGCATCATATTTCTTATTCTTACAGTTATGTGACCGCACTAATCTTTGCTTTAACGATGCCAGTTGGAGTTAGTTATTACGCTGTTATTTTAGGCAGTGCTTTTGCCACTTTTATTGGTAAAGTTATCTTTGGTGGCTTTGGTTATAACATTGTCAATCCGGCTGGTATTGGTCGAATCTTTGTGGCTGTTTCTTTCTCATTAGCAGTCCCTAAGATTCCGGGTTTAGTGGATGCCACGACAGGTGCAACACTAACTAGTAGTATTAACTGGATTACTGGGACCATCGGTTCAGGTCATTCTTTACAAGATTTGTTCTTGGGTTTGTATGTTGGAACCATTGGTGAAACGTATACCTTCTTACTCATAATTTGTGGTATTTACTTATTTGCGAGGGGCATTTGTGATTACCGGCAAGGTTTATCTTACTTAGGCGGAACATTTATTATGACGCTTATTTTGGGTTTATTGTTCCATGTTACGAATCCATTCGAATATGCTTTGATTCATCTTTGTTCAGGTGGACTTATGTTTGGTGCTATCTTTATGATTAGTGATCCAGTGACAGGTCCAACCACGCAACTTGGTAAAGTCATCTATGGGTTAGGTGCGGCTTTCTTAACTGTGTTAATTCGGGTTTGTGGGAATATGCCGGAAGGTGTTGTTTTCTCCATTGTCCTCATGAACCTATTTACTCCATTAATTGAAAGTGCCATCAAAGGCAGAGCCAAAGAACACTTACCTCGGAAATGGGGTATTGTGGTTGGCATGTTAGTTGTGGCCACTTTTATTGTCTATGGTATTAGTGTGATTGGAGGTGCCTTATAATGAAAAATCCAATCATTAAATATCCATTAACTTTGGGTATTATCGGCGCTATTTGCGCTTTTGCTTTAGCAGCAGTTCATGGTATCACCGCTCCAATTATTAGCGAGAGAACAGCGCAAGCAGCCTTAAAAGCAATTCAACAAATCGATGCTAATGCTGAAAAAGTAACTAATGTTACCGCTGATTATTCAACTTATGGGGATTATGATATTGATACTATTTATGAAATCGAGACTGGCAATAAGGTGAGTGCTTATGCTTATCAAGTCAGTTCAATGGGTTATTCCGCTGATGTAGTTATGCTTCTTGTCTTAGATGCCTCAAGTGATACCATCATTGGTTATTCAACTATTTCGCAAGCTGAGACAAAAGGCGGAAACTTCGGAGATACACTTCTTTCATCACCCTTATTCGCTGAACAATTTGCGGGTTTAAGTTTTAGCGGAGTTGATAGTATTGATTATGTGGCTGGTTCGACTGCTAAAGTCACAATGGCCGCAGTCAAGAGTGGTGTCAATAACGCTATTAATTATCATGTTAATGTTGTCTTGAAGGGAGGTAAGTAAAATGGCAAGTTCTAATAAAAGAGTCTTTCTAGATGGAATTACTACTGGTAACCCAGTCTTAGTTTCTTTGCTTGGCTTATGTCCTGCTCTCGCAATTTCAACTTCAATTGATAATGCGATAGGTATGACCATTGCTTTAGTTGTTGTTTTACTGCTTTCTAACGTTACTATTTCTTTGATGCGTAAGATTATTCCAAGCGATATTCGAATTCCAATTGAAATTATCGTGGTGGCAACTTTCGTTTCCTGTGTTGATATGTTGATGCATGCCTTTATGCCATCCTTATATTCTTCTTTAGGTATTTTCATTCCTTTAATTGTGGTGAACTGTATCATTTTAGGAAGAGCAGAGGCCTTTGCTATTAAGGAAAGTGTTGGGCGGAGTGCTTTGGATGG
>Ga0265294_10009307_pt1 | contig 11344 bp, 11 predicted proteins | sample MunlanPumphouse3_FD_192504 | JGI IMG/M metagenome (GOLD analysis project Ga0265294, IMG submission 192504) | Groundwater microbial communities from a municipal landfill in Southern Ontario, Canada - Pumphouse #3 | ecosystem: Environmental > Aquatic > Deep subsurface > Groundwater | place...
CTTTGCGGCGTAAAAAATTCAAAAGCTATGGAGGGCTTTTGATTTTTTACGCCGAAAAACAGATAAAAAATGAAAAATCATTAACTAAGAAATAGCTTTAATCGGTCTAAAAAGTGATAGTACTATAATTATGATCTATTGCTGCCGTTAAATATGGATTTACAAAACAAAGAATCCTGAACACGGAGGGTTCAAAATGTATACAGTAAAATGATGCTATGCGGAATGGCAACAGCTTCAAAATGCGCCAGGGATTGTAGCGGTTACCCCGCGCGGCAATCGAAAAAGAAATTGAGAATCATCAATTGGTTATGCGGGACAATGATCTTAGAAGAGAGATAAGCCGCGCGGAGTAAAAGCGAAAAGCCCGGCGGCGAGGCAGTCTGTAAAGTGCAGATTCAGGGAGATGGGCTTGCCGAGCCGGGCGCCCAAAGCATTCTACTCATACTGATGGCGGTTATATGAGTGGAAAAAGCCCGAAAATGGCGCAAAATATGACACAAAATTAGAATTCTGACATTTTGGCAGATTCAGATAATGTTTATAAAATACTTATTATCTGATGGTTATAAATTGATGGACGGTAGAGTAAATTTTGGCACGGTGATTGATAGTAGAATGGCGTTTTAATATGACAAACAATCAATAGAATAACAATTAAATATTCAAAATTATGGGAAAAATAATAGGAATCGACTTAGGGACTACCAATTCATGTGTAGCCGTTATGGAAGGAAGCGAACCGGTAGTTATACCGAATGCAGAGGGTAAAAGGACAACCCCGTCTATCGTTGCTTTTGTGGGTGACAACGAACGTAAAGTAGGTGATCCTGCTAAACGTCAAGCCATTACAAATCCAACTAAGACCATTTATTCGATCAAGCGACTTATGGGAGAGACTTACGACCGCGTTACCACGGAGATCAATCGTGTACCTTACAAAGTTGAAAAATCGAGCAATAATATGCCGAAAATTAAAATTGATGACCGCAGTTATACGCCACAAGAAATATCTGCCATGGTTCTTCAAAAAATGAAAAAAACTGCCGAAGATTATCTGGGAACCACCATTTCGGAAGCTGTCATCACGGTGCCGGCATATTTCAGTGATTCTCAACGACAAGCCACGAAAGAAGCGGGAGAAATAGCCGGTTTGACGGTGAAGAGAATTATCAATGAACCGACAGCCGCTGCATTGGCATACGGTTTGGACAAGAAAAAATCGGATTCTAAAGTTGCCGTTTTTGACTTAGGCGGCGGTACTTTCGATATCTCAATTCTGGAATTAGGCGACGGTGTTTTTGAAGTAAAATCCACCAATGGCGATACACACCTTGGCGGCGACGACTTCGACCAAACCATCATCGATTGGTTGGCAGAAGAATTTAAGAAAGACTATAATGTTGATTTAAGGAAAGATGCAATGGCTTTGCAACGTTTGAAAGAGGCAGCCGAAAAAGCAAAAATCGAATTGTCGAGCACGGCTTCTACCGAAATCAACCTGCCCTATATTATGCCTATCGACGGTATTCCTCAACACTTGGTAAGAACGCTCTCACGTGCGCAATTTGAAAAATTATCGGACAGATTAATTCAAGCCACGTTGGAACCTTGTCGCAAAGCTCTGAAGGATGCCGGTTTACAAACCTCTGAAATTGACGAAGTGATCTTGGTGGGTGGTTCAACTCGTATTCCTGCCATTCAAAAAATTGTTGAATCTTTCTTTGGCAAAACCCCGTCCAAGGGAGTTAATCCGGACGAAGTAGTTGCGGTAGGTGCTGCCATTCAAGGCGGAGTACTGACCGGTGAAATCAATGATGTAGTTTTGTTGGATGTGACCCCGCTTTCATTAGGTATTGAGACGATGGGTGGCGTAATGACACGACTGATCGATTCCAACACGACCATTCCTACCAAGAAGACGGAAATTTTCTCAACCGCCAGCGATAACCAACCGGCAGTGACTATCAACGTATTGCAAGGCGAGCGTCCGTTGGCACGTGACAACAAGAAAGTGGGCGAATTTAACTTGGACGGCATTATGCCGGCACCCCGTGGCGTTCCACAAATTGAAGTTACTTTTGACATTGACTCCAACGGTATTTTAAACGTAACTGCCAAGGACAAAGCCACTAACAAAGAACAACACATTACCATTACTGCTTCTTCCGGTTTGAGCAAAGACGAAATTCAAAAGATGAAAGCCGAAGCCGAAGCCAACGCCGATGCCGACAAGAAAGCCAAGGAAGAGATTGAGAAATTGAACCAAGCCGATTCGATGGTATTCAGTACCGAAAAGCAGTTGAAGGAATTTGGAGATAAAGTGCCGGCAGAGGATAAAGCGAAAATCGAAGCCGCAGCAGCGAAATTAAAACAAGCTCACGATAACAAGGATTTTTCCGCTATTGATGGCGCACTTGCAGAATTGAATGCCGCTTGGCAAGAGACTTCGCAAAAGATGTACGCTGCCAACGGAGCCGGCGCACAAGACCCAAACCAAGGATTTAACCAACAGAACGGACCACAAGCAGGTGCAGATAACGGATCAGCCAACACCGGCAAATCGGACAAAGATGCCGACGTAACGGATGTGGATTTTGAGGAGGTAAAATAATACACTGAAATTCTCATGCTTAAACGGGTGTTAATTCATCAACACCCGTTTTTTGTTGCCGCTGACGCGGCGAAACAACGGATAATCAAGCAAAAGCGTAGTACATTGCGAAAAATGCGCCACGCTTTCTTGTTTCGGGGGCGTTGGGAAAGTTCTGGAAATGAACCACCGATTTTTGTACCAAATTTATACCGCAATATAAATGACACTGAAGTGAAATATAATAGTGATAACTAACTGAAAAGCAAAATGGGGAAAAGCAAACTGCAAATACCGAAGATATGCCTGCAATGCGGAAATACATTCTTGGCAAAAACTGTCAAGAATGTGTATTGTAGTGAAGAATGTTGCCGACTCGTGCAGAATGAGAAGAAGAGGAAAGAAAGAAGGTCGAAAGTCCTGAATGCAATCAAAGCAGACGGAACAGAGTATATTACCATTCCAAAAGCATTGCAAATATTCAGTACAACACAAAGTACAATTCGCAGAATGATAATCAGAAGGAGAATAGCATACAGGAAAATAAGTCCCGCAAAACGATGTTTTTTGTGCAAGACCTTGTATTCCCATTACGGCCAGCAAGCATTATGACGGACAATCCAAAACAGAACCACATATTCCATCAAATCGGTCGATCAGATGCACATCTTTTCTTCGGATTACTATCCTACTGGGTGGTCAACACCATTCGTTATCAATACGGTGCTATTGGACAGAGATTGTAAAACGCATGTCAACACAAAAATTGGTAACAACAGAAGCCATCAATGCTCTCGGCGATAGCGTCGAATTGCGTCAATGCAGCTGTCCAAGCAAACAAGCTGTTGAGATTTACGACGCACTCGGGCTAAAACATCATCCATTCAAAAAACGAAAAATTTGTAGGACACAGCACCCACCCGACCAATCTCTAACTTGTTGTATAGCAAGAAAAACGTGATTTAGGGTGTGAAAGTTGGGCTACCTCAATTTCGCACCCGCTTCGCGTTCGAAAGCAGCTATCAACTTGTTCATTATCTTGGTAATATCCTCTTCGGTTAAGGTTTTATCTGCATGCTGTAAAACAAAGGTCAGCGCGTATGATTTCTTCCCGAGTTCAACCTTCTCTCCCTCATACACATCAAACAGAGATACATTTTTCAGCTGTTTGGAGCCATATTTGTAAGCAATTTTTTCGAGGGTCTCGTAAGTAATAGCTTTATCTACCACCAACGCCAAATCACGTTTAACCGATGGGAAAGAGGGCAACTGAGCATAAGTAACACCTCTGCCGCTACAAAGAGCAAGTAAAGAGGACATCTCAATTTCCGCATAACAAACCTCTTTCTTAATATCAAAAGACTTCAAAATGGAAGGATGCAAAATGCCAATCCTACAAAAAGCAGTTCCATTATATTCATATACAAGATGATCGATAAAACGGCCATCAGGTTCAAATGAACAAACAAAATCTGCCTTAGGCAAATTGAATAGTTTAAAGATATTCTCTATAATATTTTTTAAATAAAAGAAATCCAATGAATTGCCCTTTTCATTCCACAAATCATCATGAGTTTTGCCGCTTACGAAAAAGGACAAGAACTCTTCTTCCTTATACTGTTCGGTAACTGCCTCATCGCGGGTGGCAGCACTGTTTTTTTTGTAGATCTTCCCAAACTCGAACAATTTAAGATTTCCACGTTTGTTATTGATATTTCTGACAACGCTTTCCAAACCACCAAATAGCAAAGTCTGTCTCATTACACCCAGCTCATTACTCAACGGATTCAAGAGTTTAACCGTTTCATTTTGATTGATAAAATCAAACGTTTCAACATAACTCTCTTTGGTTAAAGAGTTATTCATTATTTCAAAGAAACCGTTATTTGCCAAATAACCGGATATTTTGTTTTGAATCAATCGCTGATTCGGTTCATCGATAAAGTTGATGTTATAATGAAGATTATCAGGAATTTCGATCTTATCGTATCCATAAATTCTGAGAATCTCTTCAATCAAATCGATGGGACGCGTCACATCGGTCTTGAAGAGCGGAATGGATAGATTGATGACCTCATCGGTGGAGCCACTCACTTCAATTCCCAAGGAGAGCAAGATGATGGAAACCATCTGTTTATCAATCTCTTTTCCGGCAATTTTATTAATTTCCGAGTAGCGCAAACTAATTCTTTTCCTTTCAATCTCTTCCGGATAAATGTCGGTCAATTCGGAACAAATTCCGCCGGCAATATCTTTGATGAGATGTGCAGCGCGGCGAAGGGCATATAGTGTGATTTCAGGGTCGCAGCCGCGCTCAAAACGGAAAGCAGCGTCGGTTTTAAGGTTATGTCTTTTGGAGCTTCTTCTAATCGCAATAGGGTTAAAATAAGCACTTTCCAAGAATACATTTTGAGTATTCTCCGTCACACCCGAATCCAATCCTCCATACACACCTGCGATGCACATAGGAGCCGATTCATTGCATATCATCAAATCCGATTCGTCCAATTTTACTTCCACACCATCTAACGTAACAAATGGCGTACCGGATGGTAAATTCTTGACGATGATTCTGTTACCCGCAATGTTATCAGCATCAAAAGCGTGGAGGGGTTGTCCTATCTCGAACATCACGAACTGCGTAATATCTACAATATTATTGATCGGACGAATGCCGATGGATTTTAAGCGATTTTGTAACCAAACCGGGGATTCTTTGACCTCTACATTTTCGATATACATACCGGAATAGCGCGGGCAATCCGTTTTATTCTCAACCGTAATATCAATGGGATTTTTGCGAACATTGCCCATAATTTCGTAGTCCAACGGACGCATCAGCGGTGAGCAGGTAACGTTGTTGGCTTTCAAAACAGCTTGCAAGTCACGTGCAACGCCGTAATGAGAAATAGCATCGCTTCTGTTAGGGGTAATGCCGATTTCAAAAATAGTATCTGTTTCAACTTTGAAATATTCTGCGGCAGGGGTTCCGGGAGTCGCTTGCGCATCCAAAACCATAATTCCGTCGTGGGAGTTCCCTACCCCAATTTCATCTTCAGCACAAATCATTCCTTCCGACAGGGCACCTCTTATCTTAGATTTTTTAATCACGAAAGATTCATCGCCATTGTATAGGACTGCGCCTATCGTAGCTACAATAACTTTCTGACCTCGAGCTACATTGGAAGCTCCACAAACAATATTAAGGGGCATCTCCAGGCCGACATTGACGGTGGTAAGATGCAGGTGATCGGAATCGGGGTGATTTTCACAAGTGAGCACTTCGCCGATCACCAATCCACGAAGCCCACCTTTTATCGTTTCAAAAGTATCAAGTCCTTCAACTTCCAATCCACAAGAAGTAAGATAATCTGCGGTTTCTTCCGGAGATAAGTTAAAAGACAGATATTGTTTCAGCCAATTATAAGATATTTTCATATACCTTTGTAATAAAAAATAGCACTAAATTAATAATAATTAAAAGGGGTTCCACCAACCGTGGAACGCCCTTTTAAAAGTTTTTAGCCTACTGCAATAAGTAAGCAAACAACGATAGCGAAGAGGGCAACACCTTCAATGAAAGCGGCGGTCAGAATCATGTTGGTTCTGATGTCACCACTTACTTCGGGTTGACGGGCAATGGATTCCAATGCACCTTTACCGATGTTACCGATACCGATGCCGGCTCCAATAGCGGCGATACCGGCTCCAATACCGGCACCCATTTTACCGATTGCACCTGCACCGGCTGTCGCTGCGTCTAATAATAAAGATAAACTTGACATAATTAATTAAATTTAGTGAATAAAAGGTATGTGTGTTATTTAGAAATTTCAACTGAACTTACGTTTTCGTGACTCTCTTCATGTTCTTCCATTGCCATTCCCACAAATAATGCGGTGAGCAGCGTAAACACAAATGCTTGTACGAAAGCCACAATCAATTCCAAAAGACCCATAAAGAGGTAGAAGATAAGCGAAATGATAGAAACGCCATATCCTAACGCGGGTGCCATTTCACCAAAGATGAAAATCAATCCGATAAACCCGAGGACAATAATATGACCAGCGGTAATATTTGCAAAAAGACGAATCATCAATACGAACGGCTTCGTAAAAATACCGATTAATTCTACAATGGGCATTAAGGGAAGCGGGAATTTCAGCCACCAAGGAACACCGGGCGTATTAAAGATATGTACCCAATAATTCTTGTTGGAGGAAAAGGTGGTAATCAAAAAGGTGATCAAGGCTAAAATACCGGTAATGGCAATATTGCCGGTAACATTGGCACCTCCGGGGAAAACCGGAATCAATCCCATCATATTATTGATAAGTATAAAAAAGAAAAGTGTCAGCAGATAGGGGAAGAATTTTTGATATTTATTTTCTCCGATAGAAGGAATGGCGATTTCATCGCGAACGAACAAGATGACCGGTTCAAACAACGATTGCGCGCCCTTGGGGGCCATATTCTCGCGATGTTTGTACTTTTTGGCAATATGGAGAAACAACCAACACAATAAAATGATGGAGATAAAAAGCGAACATACATTTTTTGTAATCGAAATATCTATCAAAGAAGCGGAGGCAGCGGCATCAATAAGGGATTGCATACCCTCTGCATCACTAATCTGCATCTCCTTCGACAATTCGGAAATCTCACCGGAATAACCTGCATTTGCACCTGCTAATTTTACAATTTTACCTTTTGTATCAGGCGTAAAACCAATGGCATAACCTTTATAAGCATTCTTTCCGTGGTGAAAATTACCAGACATAAAAACGACCGGTTTTCCGTCATCAAACAAAATGACCGGCAGGGATATGGAGATGGAATGACCGCCAATATCGGTAATGTGCCAACCATAACTATCTACAATATGATCGATAATAAATGTTCCGGGATTAAATTTCCCTCCTTCATCTGACGAAGATGCTTTTGCACTATTGGCAGAAAAAATCAAAAAAATCGTAATGACAATACCAAATAATAACTTCTTCATTTCGTTGTAATTCATACAGTATAAATTTATTAGCCCAAAAAATGGTGTTTAGTTTTCCTTTTTTTTTCCAGCTGCTAAAATACAATTTTTTATTCAAAATAAGCCGTTGAAAAAAGATTTTATTTTTATGAGTAATTATTAAAAAATCATGTAAATTTGCAAGCTGAAAAAAAACTTATAAGTTATGAAAAAAATGAGTTATTTATGGGTTACATTATTGAGTGTAACACTATTTTTATGTTCAATCAATTGCTTCGCTCAAGGGCATTGTCCGCCTTCTTGCAATAAAGATGAGGTAGTTTTTGAACGCTATTATCCGGAAAATGATTCTATCTCCAAAACGTCAGTGCGCCCTCCCAAATACAATGGTGGCGTTAAAGAATTAAAAAAATACCTGCGCGAAAACATCCGCTATCCCGAAAATTTGCAATCAAGTAAGGTCGAAGCCACTACGTTAGTGCAATTTACGGTAGGTACTGATGGCAGCGTTTCGGAAGTAGTAGTTGCCCAACCCTCCGGCTATGCCGAATTCGATGAAGAAGCCGTTCGCGTGGTAGAATCATTCCCCAATTGGCAAGCCGCGAGCAAAAACGGTGAAATTATTGAAATGAAAACACAGGTGCCTATTCATTTTAAATATGTAACAGACGATAATTCAGACGAATAAGCAACTACCTGTGTCATCTATTTATTTAATTGAAAAATAAAATTATTTGTGTAGGGACCGCTCATACTAATAAAAAAAATGTAATTTTGCGGCTCAATATTTTAATGTAAAAAATAGTTCAGAAATGGAAAACGTAGAAAAAAATGAAATTTTGTCAAGGGCAGTAAGAGCAGGAAAAAGAACTTACTTTTTTGACGTTAAAGCTACTAAAAGTGATGAGAAATATTTGACCATCACCGAAAGCAAACGCAAATTTAATGCGGATAACGGCACATTCTTTTATGAAAAACACAAATTATTCTTATATAAAGAAGATTTTAGCAAGTTCAAAAATGCGTTAGAAGCGGTATTGGATTTCATTGAAACCGGCAAAATTCCTGCAGATGAATTATTTGCAATGCCTGATACAAATAATGAAATAAGCAAAGATATTAGTTTTGAAGATTTGGAGGCATAATGGGAAAAATCATCGCTGTCGTAAATCAAAAGGGAGGAGTAGGCAAAACGACGACTGCCGTTAACTTGGCAGCCTCTCTTGCTGTGTTGGAGTACAAATCATTACTGATTGATGCTGACCCACAAGCCAATGCAACCGCTGCCGTTGGCGTGGATCCGGATGAAATTGAATCAAGTATCTACGACTGTATGATTGGAAATAATAGTGCCCAAAATACAATTCTGAAAACCGAAGTCCCCAATCTCTCTCTTTTCCCCGCCAATATCAACCTCGTGGGTGCCGAAGTGGAAATGATCTCCATCGATAGAAGAGAGTTTAGAATGAGAGATTCCATCTACCCGCTGAAAGAGGAATATGACTTTATCATCATCGATTGCGCTCCCTCATTAGGACTGCTGACCATCAACTCATTAGTCGCTGCAGATTCGGTGATCATTCCCGTCCAATGCGAATATTTTGCCTTAGAGGGTCTTGGTAAATTATTGAATACCATTCGATTAATACAATCCGGTATGAATAACGATTTACTCATTGAAGGCATCTTGCTGACAATGTACGATTCTCGCCTCAAACTGGCAAATGCCGTAGTGGAAGATGTCCGCCAACATTGTAAAGATATTGTCTTCGATACCATTATCACTCGAAATACACGATTAAGCGAAGCTCCAAGTTATGGGAAACCTATCATCGCTTATGACATCCAATCGAAAGGAACTCACAACTATCTGAAATTGGCAAAGGAAATTCTAACGAACAACAACATCACAATTTAATATCAAATGGACAAGAATAAAAAGACCACCGGTAAATTAGGAAAGGGATTGGGGGCGTTACTCGGTGAAAACCAGTACAGCGTGCTGGCAGCCAACTCGTCCGCCCGCATTAAATCTGATAATAACAGCTATATCCGCATTGATTCCATTGAAACTAACCCGGGACAACCCCGTTCTGATTTCGACGAAGAAGCCTTACAAGAATTAGCACAATCTATCAAAGTATACGGATTAATACAACCTATCACCGTCCGCCCGGTAGAAAATGGAAAATACCAACTTATCTCCGGCGAACGTCGCCTCCGCGCTTCCAAATTAGCCGGTTTGAAAGAAATCCCCGCTTTCGTGCGTACCGTCGATGAAATGCAGTCTATCCAAATGGCACTCGTCGAAAATATCCAACGCGAAGACTTGAACGCAATCGAAATTGCCGTTTCTTACAAACGCCTGATTGACGAATGCAACTTCAACCAAGATGAACTTAGTGCCAAAGTCGGGAAAAATAAAACTACCATTATCAATTACCTGCGTTTACTGAAATTATCCGAAGAAGTCCAGATAGCCGTGCGCGATAATAAAATATCCATGGGTCACGCCCGCTCCATCGTCGGCATTGATAATCCCGAAATCCAAAATAAAATGCTTCACGATATCCTTACTCAGGGTCTTTCCGTGAGACAAACCGAATCAATAGCTAAAAAATATACTGAGGATAAAAAACCACTCAAAAAAGTTACCGTTAAATTAGCCGACAGCATCATTACCTTTAAAACAAATTTATCTTCTCAATTAAATACAAAAGTTGCTATCAATAAGGATGTTACAGGAAAAGGCAAAATATCCATTTCCTTCAAATCCGATGAAGAATTGGCACAAATCATTACTTTACTCTCAAAGTAAACATGCCATCGCATTATCTTATATAGTATGAATAATTATCGGTTTCTGCTTTGCGTTTTCCTTTGTTTTATCATCGGAAAAAGTTTTTTGTCGGCACAAACCGATTCCGCTAATATTCGTACCAAATCTGCCACAACCATTCCGACCAAAAAAAATATCCGTCGCGATGTTACTATCGAACAGCCCACTACGGAACTTATCCACACTACAGATTCCATCCTTCAAAAAAAACATAATCCCAAATTAGCCATCGGCTTGTCGGCAGTTCTGCCCGGCGCGGGACAAATTTACAACAAAAAGTGGTGGAAAGTCCCCATTATCTACGCAGGACTGGCTACCTCTTCTTATTTTATTTACGATTTCGGAACCCAAACCCGAACTTTTCAATTAGAATATCGTAACCGTATGCAAGGTAAAACCGAGCTCTTAAATCCCGATTTCACCTCTTACAGCGATGATAATATCCTGTCACTCAAGCAATACTATCAAAGAAACATGGAATTTGCCATCGCCGCAACCACCATCATCTATGTTTTGAACATCATTGATGCCGCCGTTGATGCCCACCTTTTCTATTTTGATATTTCGGAAGATTTATCTCTGCAAATGTCCCCTTACGTCGCACCCGCTTCTATCCTGCAATCTTCGAACGCCGGGTTTGCCTTCGTCTTTCAATTGAAATAGCAAAAGTATTGCCATACATTTGCCTACGTGACCATTGGGGACTTCTATTTTTACATTTTTCACGCCGTCCCGCTGAGTTTTGCGAAGTCCGTTTAACAAAATCCCAAAGGAAACGACGCTGCAAAGTTACATATTATTTTCTCATTTTCAACAGTTTAGCAATATTTTTATAAAAAAAATTAGGGGTGGTAATTTATTGATATTCAATGTGTTATATGAAATCAATTCATTCCCAATCTTTGAATTTGTTCATAGCGCAACATAT
>Ga0265294_10009309_pt1 | contig 11343 bp, 11 predicted proteins | sample MunlanPumphouse3_FD_192504 | JGI IMG/M metagenome (GOLD analysis project Ga0265294, IMG submission 192504) | Groundwater microbial communities from a municipal landfill in Southern Ontario, Canada - Pumphouse #3 | ecosystem: Environmental > Aquatic > Deep subsurface > Groundwater | place...
AAATATTCAGACTTAAAATAAAAAGTATTTTTTAATCTTTTAGAGAATAGATATTCAGAATTTGAAAGATAGCCATGATTCTTTTTCTTTCTACTCGCAAATATCTTTTCGTGAATTTTAGGGTTTCTTTGTATGCTGGAAGATTTTAGTCTTCCATCTTTTGACTTCATCCAGCTTGTATATCCATATTTTAATAGACAGGTTTCTTTTGATTTATTTATTATTTTTTTAGACTTGCTCACATTTGAAAAACCATACCTCTCAATGTTAGTTAGTTCCATCTTTTTTCTAACTTTTTCATTACTTAGAGGACTTATATTTCCATACCTTCTAATATTAGTTACCTCTCTCTTTTTTCTAACCTTATCATTGCATACGGCATACTTAACTCCATACTTTTTTAATGTAGTTTTAATTCTCTTATCCTTAAAAGTATTATATGCTTTTTTTATTGATCCATGTTTTTTTATTAGTGTTGAGGTTCTTTTATTAGAAAATTCCAGCCTATACCTTTTACCGTACAGCTTAGCGCAGGTATTATAAACCTTATTTCTAATACTAGAATTCTGCATAGGATTCTTACACCCAAAATGCTTTAAGCAAGATTTAGCTCTTTTTTTCTTAACCTCTAGACTAGCCTGTGCACATAGCATTGAACAATATCTTCCATATCCAGCTAATAGATTATTGTATATAGCCTTATTTCCACAGTAACATATTCCTTCATTCTTTTTCTTTAGAAATCTGTCATAATATTCATGAGATGAAATATTATGATAACGAATATGTCTACTTAAATTTTTTAATGAACTAAAAGTTTTTTGACACAATTTACACTTTACCAAATTTCCTACCTACCATTATCTAAAGTAACGTTCTTCAATTTCTAAATACCCATTGAATGCGTAATTCAAAAACCTATAATTAAAATCTACACAACTCATTCCATTTTCACCAAATGCGGGAGTAGTACATACTACTAATATAGAACTACTGTCTGCCGCTTTTAATATGTCTCTGCATGAATCAATTTTCCAAGGATTTGATATTGAATTCATGCTATACAGAATGAGTAAATCATAATTATCAAAATCTACATCCTTTTTATAGAATCCTAGATTTATTGCTTTTGTAGCATATTTGTATTTTCTTGCCTCTATCATTATTGCAGATGCTAAATTCATTGCAGAATCATCTGTAGGTCTAGAGCATATCAATGCCTTTGTATCAATCTCTCTTTCATGTCTAATTTTTTGAATTAAATTAGATACCCATTTTTCCTGAACATCCGGCTGTATGAAAATTTTACTTTTCTTTGCAGACGTTATAGGACTAAATGAGCATTCTAATCTTGGATTGTGATAACGTTGTGGCAAACCGAGTAAAGATAGTTGTCTGTCCTTACTTGTAGGAGTAAATTTTCTCATTTACCTACCTCGTTCGTTTCCCCATATGATTTTATGTAATTGAAAATTAAGTCTTGCTCTATTTCTAAACATTTCAGGCATACTCAATATCTTTTCTGCCAACCAATTCATTCTCTGTTTATTAACATGTTCATCATTAGCCGTCATTACTGGGCTAATAAGTATTTCACAAACAGAATCATATTTCTCCAGAACTCTAATCATAAAATCAAAATCTTGTTCATCACTAACTAGAAACTTAGCCTGATCGCAGAATCGTAATTCAGATATGTATTGAGGATTAGATACCTTTGCATGTGCGGAAGGCCCTTTAACGTCCATGACAACAAAATCGACAACTGGGTGTCCATCTTCTCTTCTAGGAGATACCTCATCAAAATAGCGCAAAGGAGATCTGAATCCACTTGCCTCTATACTTATTTCATACTCTTTCAACAGATCAATTAATGGAAGAATTTCATTATCTGGAAGCAAATCAGGGTCTCCTCCAGTTATACAAATACTGCAACATTTAGGATCAATATCTTTAACCGCCTTTACAATATCCTCTGCACTCATGTCAAGATATTCATCTTTATTATCACTCCATGTGTATTTAGAATCACAATATGAACAACAAACAGCGCATCCATAAAATCTAATAAATACTACTGGTCTTCCTGTATTTCTTCCTTCCCCTTGAAGAGAAAGAAAGATCTCTGAAATTTTCATCATTAACCTTCTTATTTAATTTTCGTTTTTTAGTTTTACAGTTTTTAGAATCCCTTACTTATCTTCTTTAACTGCTCATCAGTTTCATTCCACCCCACTAAAGTTCCGTACCCATGGTTCAATTTATATTCTTCTATTTTTTTACATCCACATGTTTTTTCTGTTCCATCCTCTTGTTTTACTTTGTTGTCACAAGAATCTTTCCAGTAGTTTACTAACTGACCACATTTTTTACACTTCCATGCCCTTCCTTGACTAATTTCAAAATCTATATCTATATGAGTTGGCATTTTCCATGAAAAATATTTTTCAGCGTACTTTATGTTTTTAACAGTAAACAATTCTCTAATTACTTTTGCCGCTTCTTTAACCTGTGACGCTTTCATTTCCATAACAACTGAGTCATGAACTGTATTTACAATTTTCCACTGTTTGTTATTCTTAATTATGTATCTGTGTAACAAAGAACAAGACATTAAGGCTAGATCAGAGGCTAATCCTTGAACAGGGGAATTAACAGCTTGTCTTTGTGCTCTAGATATAAATGAATTTCCAAGCTTCCACAATGACTTACCCTTTTCATCACCTCTAGGATAATCTTTAGCCTGTTTAAGAAATGCGTTACCTTTTTGAATAAAGTCACCTAGTCTTCTCATTCTACCTAATGGAGAAATGACAAAACCATTTTTCATAGCCTCCATTTTCATTCTTTCAGACCACTCTACACCTACTCCGAATTTCTCGAAGAATTTATCAAACTTTTTCTGTGCCTCTTCTCTAGATATTCCAAGCTGTGCCGCAACAGAAGCTACACCTCTTTGGTACATAATGCCCAAAGAAAGAGTTTTAGCCTCTTGACGTAATGGTTTAGTTACATCCTTCAAAGTAACATCATACATTAGTCCAGCGGTTTGTTTATGAATATCACCTTTTAGATGTGCCTCTTCCTCAATCTTTTTATTTGTAGGATCTTTTCTGAATTGCATTCCTTTTAAGAACGAATCAGTAAACAATTGACATAGATAAGGGTCAGAGGATATTGCAGCCCAGAATCTTACTTCATTAGCACAAAAGTCAGCCTGAAGTAATACATTTGGATCATTTGGATCATCAGAAGGCCCAGCGGTATAAATACATTTTACCTGCTTTTTAACATAGGAGTCAGAACGAGGTACCTGCTGGAGGTTTGGATCTTTGCTTGAAATTCTACCTGTAACCGTGCCATCAACAACAAATCTACATCTTATTCTTCCATCCTTTGAATCGGCACTATTTAAAAGTGCTTTCCATATCGAATCCAAATAAGAATTCTTTAATTTCTTTAATTCCTGGTATTCTTGAAATAGTCTTACGCATTTTATTTTTGATCTATACAACTTTTGAAATTCTTTACCTACAGTTACTTTCTGTTTACCTTTAACCATAGGTAAATCTAGCATATATCCATTCTTAGAAGTAAAGAATAAAGCATTATGACATTTTGCTTTATTCATATCAAATATCCAAGGAACGGAAGCACCGAAAGTGGATCTCACACCATGATTAATTTCATAGTAAAGTTCTTCATTAACTGCAATAATCTTTTTATTATGTCTATAATATTCATTTATTTCTGCTAGTCTATGAATAATAGGACTATCCTTAGATAGTAAATGCATTAAATGTTTTCGATCTACATAAAATCCATTACTAGATACCCATGAAAACATATTACAGGCTCTGGATATTAGATAAATTAAAAGTGATCTTGCTTTTTCCCAATAATCATACTTTTTAGCAACCTTCTTTAAGTATAAGAATAATCTAAATGTAACATATGCGTCCATTCCAGAATATTCTATAAACTTATCTAGAGGCAATAGCAATAAATTTCCTGAACCTCTCGCCTCTATTGCCTCTTTATCATAATGAGTAAAATTAAAAAATTCAACGCACAAAGATTTTAATGCAGCCGAAACATGCATTGGTACTCTATTCTCATCAAGCAGATGCACAAATAATTGTGTATCAATGACTGGCCTTCCCATCATTGAAACATTTAATTGATTGCATAATTGGCAAATATCAAATTGCGCATTATGCATTATCCATGTTATTCCGGTACTATCATCCTCAAACAATGCTTTTAACTTTTTCTTTACTGTGGCTACCTGTTCAGATGTAAATGCAACAAAAGGCTTATCTAGGATAATTACATAGCCTGTAGTGTCATCAATTCCAATTTGCACAGAAACTAATCTATTATACTTTTTTCCAAGATCCTCTGTTTCAGTATCTAATGATACATATCCCTTATGTTTATGACGAAGATATTTAATAAGTTTAAGTGTTCTATTAAACGAAAGGCATTTTACTTTACCTGGCTTATTCCAATTTTTAGGATACTCTACTTCAAAGTTTACTTTACCTAGCATTTTTATATTCCTTGATTCAACAAGTCTATTTTACATTTTTCATTATTGAGGCAAGAGACGCCTCCATCATGTGCGGATTAGCATACAACTCACTTTCCTTAAAGCGTAAAGTTGTTATGTTGTATTTACTCTTTAATAACATATCTCTCTTTGCGTCTTTTTCTGGAACACCAGGGAGATTATGCCAATAGTCTCCATCTATTTCAACTGCCACGTTGTAATCTTTAAGATAAATATCTACACTGTACCTTCCGAATTTTACTTCTACTTCCCAATTTAATCCTAGAGATTCACATATACGAATACCAACTCTATGAGGTCTAGTTAAAGTTGTTTTTTGTTTCTTTCTTATTTTTGGTACAGTTACTAGATTTCCATTTTCATCCTCTAAATAGCTTCTCCTTGATCGTTTACATCTTCCTTTCATTTTTTAATTTTCCTACTAATAGGATTAAAAGATTTTTCTTTTTCTATACAACCTAATTCCGTTGCCCCACATGAAGGGCATGAAGTAAATTTAGTTGTTTGCAGGAATCCGCATTCTGGACAAACGAAGTTATCTTTTTCCTTATTCAATTTTATCTTAGGTAATAACTTTGTATCATCTGTTAACACTTGGAAAAAAGAAATAAAATCGTCTACATCCTTTTTATTAACGTATTGAAATTCTTTATCCTGAACAAATACAAGAGATCCATTTTCAATAAAAATAGGTTCAAGAGAGTCTGATAGTATTGATATTCCAGAAGATGATACACTAACAGATACTATTTTATTTATTCTTTTCCTTACTATTAGACCTTGTATATAATCTACACACTTTTGTGATCCTACTAATTCACATACCATTGGTTTTCTATAAATTGGATTTAGTAACATTAGTTCTCCTTTTCTGATATAAATTTCTTAATAGAGTTTATTATTTCTTCACATTCTGGTATTGTTTTATTTTTAAGTGTCTTTTCAATCACAGAAGAAACAGATGAACACCACAGAGGCATTGCAGTAATTTTTGTTAATTTGTAACAACGATACCATGCTCCATCAATTTTGAATAATCCATTTCTGTCAATGATAATCTTTCTGTTTAATGATGGAACAGATACTGCATAGTCAAGTTTGTTTGCTTTTTTAACAACACCTTTATAATGCTTTTCTCCTATAACCAATATTAAAGTATCATTCTTTGATAATTTGTTAACTAGATTATCTTGTAATATTCCATCAAGTATTAAGTTCAGCTTGCAATTTTTCTTTATGTCCCTATCCCATATTCTATACACTCTTTTAACACCATACTTTTTTACTATGAGATCATCTCTTTTTCTATCCCTGTCACTACCTAATGGAAAGTTATGCCATTTACCTCCATCACATTCCACAACAACATTTAATGATGGTACATAGATGTCTGCCGAATATGGATTAAACTCTTTTTCTATCTCTACATTTACTTTTTTCTGTAGAAAATAAATTACTTTTTTATGTATTTTAGTTAAGGATGTTCTTTGATGTGTTTTCAAAAAGTCATATTTAAAAGAAGTGGTCATTTAACATCAACCTGAGCTGGGGTAGCCGATCCTGTACCAGGTATAATAATTGGAACAACATTCGCCTGTGCCGTAGGAGATCCTTGAACCTGTATTAAACCTGTTATTGCCGTAGTAGTTACAATAGTGCTAACCGTAATTGCTTGAGCCTGAAGAGCATTTACAAAAACCTTAGCTAGGCTTTCTGCAAAATCTTTTACGCAAGCATCCAAAGCCTTTGAATTTTTCATACTAGCTTTAGCTTTTGCATTTTCATAATCAACAATTGCTTTTCTTATATTATTAGATATTAATGTTTGTTGAGTTACTACTCCTGACTTTGGAGTAGCCTCCGTATATACTAGATCCGAGTATACTTGACTTGGAACATTCATAGAAGATTTTTGATCCTCTGTTAGTCCTGCCTGCGTAGAAATTGGATAATCTTTTGCCATTTATAAATTCTCCTTATTCACAAGTAACATTACGACTGACAACATTTGGTAATGCAGATGCAAGATTTGTACAAGCTGTAGCCATGTTTGGGCTAGGTGTAGTTCCTGGATGTGTATGAACTGATGCCTCAACTAAAAACTGAAGTAAATATTTAACAAAATCATCCCCAAATATAAGAGGATGTTGAGCATCAATTCCCAATTTAGTTAAATAGCCACCGAAAGTTGCAGTGCTTTTACCATCAGCTTTAATTAACATTTGATCCGTAGAGATAATAGATGCATCTTTACCTATTGATATTTTCATAGTGCCATTGGAAATATCTAAATTTAATCCAGTTGTAGCATCCGTAGGAAATTTTATAGTAACGTTTGCACTATTGTCAATTTCCTCAAGTAAATAATTTTCATTTTTAGTAAATATCTTTTTTCTGACTCTTAGAAAATTACCAGTTTGAGAGGACATAGCATGAGTTCCATCATCTTCAACTACATGACCTTCTCTATAATCAAGGAGCTTACCATCACTTGATAATAACACCAATGTATTTTCTTTTGCAAATCCTGTCTCACCTTTAGGTGCCTCTATTAATTTCGTAGTTAAGGCTGTTTTGTATCTTCTTACTACACCTAGTCTGTGTTCATCCTCTAGTTTAGCCGCTACATGTAAATGAAGTTGTGATAAAAATAGTGTAGACTTTTTAAAACTTATTCCTTTTTCCCCATCATATGTCTCTTCACACAACCCAGCTCTTACTTGTTGAAGTGGTCTATCCGTATGAAATGTATAAGCCATTCCTTTACTCATTCTTTCTAATTCGCCTTCAGCAAGTTCTCTATATAAAGAATTTCCTTCATTGTAAGACGCTACTAATTTTTCAGGATCATAATTTCTATACCCTACCATTATAGGAGTATTACTTTCTTTATTGAACTCTACATTTATAAGTGACCCAGCTTCAGGCTGTGCTCTATCCCATGACGATATAGAACAAAACGGGTGTTGTACGGACACTTTGGTTGGTATATTAGATACGGTCAATTCTTCTGTAGAAGATGATGAAGAAATAACCTGTCCTACAACCAATCCATCAATAAATCTATTTCTTTGGGATTCCCTTTGTTTAAGAGAATTCTTTTTTGCCATTTTGTTATGCGAGTTAAACATATAGTCCTCAACTTTCAATATTAAAAACGTCAATACCGGAGGATGAAGAATCATCTAAATCCGAATCTATTTGATTACCTTTAGTATATCTAACTGGCATAGATGTTCCATTAAATATGCTAATGAATGTATTGTCTTCCAATTTTTTCTTTATATATCGTAGCCCAACTGATACGGATATAGATTCATTTACATTGTAGTTGTAGGTGAATGCACTTATGTTTCCCATCCTTCCCCTTGGAACATGTAGAAAAGGTTTATTCGGATAAAGAGCTACCCTATAACACATATCTGCCTCTAAAGAAGAGGCATTAACATTTCTTTTCACTAATTCTATTGCAGCCTGTCTTGCTAACTTTGTTCTTCCTGTATCCATTCTCATTGTTGGGATAGTATACTCCTCTACATTAATTCCATACTTATATGCTAATTGGTCGCTTTTAGCAAAAGCAGTAAATGCGAAAGCTACCGTTCCTTGCGGGGCAGTTTCGGATCTATTAATTCCTCCTGTAACTGATACTGCTGTAACAACATCATCCGTTATCTCATTAATTGAAGTGGTTAATAAATGATTGTTAACCTTTAATTGATTTGCATATGCCCCAAAACTTTCAGGAACAAAATCATACATAGGAAATTCAAAAACAATATCGCCCATGCCGTTGCAATACCATTGATAATCTACAGTAGTACACGCTTGTGTTATTAACTCAAAACGTGATTGAAATTCAAATCCAGGTGATAAATCTTCTAGTTGGCTACTAAAAATACCAGAAGCAATTCCTCCGTCTTCTGGTACTAGCATATGAACGAATCCATTATAGGGATCAAATTCACCCCAAGGAAGAGTAGAAATTCCTATTCTTTGAACCTCATCTGATGTTAAATAAGTACACTTAGTACCAAACACTAAAAGATCATACCATAATTCTAGATACTTTATATGTTTCGATTTTTCTTTTTCATAGCTAGGGCATTTCATTCTTAATCCTGGCATGAAACACCCCATCCCTTTACTACCTGGATAAGAATTCTTATTCTTTGGATCTACTTTTGCTAAATTATAGTATTCTCCAGTAACTACTTCATTAGATTGTGTTGAAACTACTTTACCGATTATGTTATCAATAAATTCATTATCACATATAGACCTTTCGGTTATAACATCCAGCATTGCTTTATCAAAAGGTGTAAATGAATATTTAGTACCCTTCTCTCCTCCATGACCTCCATCAGCAAAATAATCTCCAAATAGACCAACATTCTTTCCTAGTTTAGTTTGTGCGGTGTCATATGCAGTATCCGTACCTCTACTAGTTCTAGGGTTAGTCATAATTCTTTGCTTTAGCATTAACCCTCGTATATCATAACAAGCAATCGTAAACTTCTTTTCCCCATTTTCATAATTTACAGAATCCGTAATGTTCTGCAAGAATCCAGTGAAGAAAGGAATCCATTTATCTTCTGAAAATGGAGTAGATGGGTCTTTAATAAATATTCTTACAGGATCATTTTTTTCAAATATGCAAGAATCAATAGTCAAAGAATAAGGCTTAAACGAATTACTCTTACCACCCAAGCTTATATTTGCATTCAATATTGATTTATTAAGATACACTAACTGTTTAGCTGAATCTGAATATAAATCATCCGAATATAAATCGGAATTTGTAAACCCTGTAACTATTTGGGTAGACTTTGTTCGTTGCCCAATCTTATTCTTAATTTGTAAATTAGCATTTGCTTGTGCATTATTAGCGGTGTCAAAGTTTCCAATTACATTATATTTACCATCTTTAACTGACAAATTTCCCAAACGAGAATTAATAGTCTTTAGTTGTTTACTATACGACTTAATGTTTTTATTTTGTTCGTCAATTATTTTTTGTTGTTGCGTTACTTCGCTAGAGTATTCTTTTTTGTTGCTTTTTGCTTTAGCTATTGCACTCTTATTATTTTCTTTGTCTACAGAATCCATTTTTGAATATTCATCTAAGGATGTTTCAACGGTACTTAAATTACTCTCTGCCTCTTCTTTAGCCGTGGTAGCAGAATCAAGAATAGAGTTTGCTTCTGATAATTTATTTTGTACACTAGTTTTTTCTTTATACAACGAAGATATTTTATCTTTAGCGTTTTGTGATAGAGAGTTAGTTACATCGGTAGAACTAGATTCAGAATCTTCATAAAAATTTCCATCCTCATCCTTACTATACCCTTTATTGCTTGCAGTTAAAAGAAATATATCATTTACGTTATCTAAATCAAAACTAGCCGTACCTGGTGCATCTCTATCCGCTCTGTTTACCGATACTGATCCGCATACATGCCGTGTAATTTCTGAGCCACAGCAAAAGCAACGAAAATCATGATTAAACGTCATTTGTTTATCAGAAAAATAAAAATCACTACCTTTTGATCTCACAATGATAACCTCATTTAAATATGGTTGTATATTTTTATTTTTTATTTTTTATTTGTGTCTTTTCAATTCTAGATAGTAATTGATCTATTTTTGCTTGTAAGCCTGTACCTTCATTTTCTTTTGAATCTTTTCTTGGAGTAGGTTTATACGCAAACTTTTTGTCAATCTCCGCAGATATTATCAAATCTTTAACATTTTCTGGAATGTCGCACAAAGTACAAAAAGATAAGAGAACCTTTATGTCAAGAATTTTATTAAGAATATCTTCCGAATACCTAGTATCGAACGAAATGTCTAATGCTTTTTGTAAAATTTGATCCTTTATACTTTTTATTAAAAGTTTATAGGATAGATCAAGAATTTGTATTTCTTTTATTACTTCTCCAAATTTATCAATATTATCCTTTGATATATTCATTCCCTTAAAGTGTTTTGAAATGTCATCACCTGGAGTAAAGTTAATAAAGTCCTCTATGTCAAAAGCAAACCCATCACACTCTAAAATAGTTTTTGGTGTATTATTTAATTCTAATTCATCTTCTTCATTTTGGGTATCTATATTATTCCTGCTTTTTCTAATAAGATCATCTAAATCATTCCTCTTTCCCATTTGTGTCCTCCAAATAGTCTATACAATTTGTGATGTTTTCTAAGGTGTCCTCATTTATTGGATTTTCATCTGAACAACATTCTTCCAACGCGGATGACAAAGCTACTAACACCTCTACCGGTAACTTAGCTACTAAGAAACTACCTTTCTTACCACTCATAGATAGCGTTGCCGTTTTACCGGAAACTCTAATTGTTAAACCTTCTACTATCATGTAGTGTGGCCCAAATTGTGCTAAACTTTGTCCCTCTCCATCTAAATGCGGGATTATTGGATTATCCTTTGAGTCGGACTCAAAATAGATGCACCCATCAATTATAGTATAGTTTACCATTAGCATTTACTCCTTGATATTATCCCATCCCCAATAGATGTTACCTCTCTAAGTGTCCAATATGCTCCATCCATTGAGCTTAGTATTTTATTAAGACTACTCATTACCTCTTCAACTTCATTCTTATGTCTTAATAGATCCTCGAACACAATATTTATCAAGGATGTTTTAGCCTCTTTTGTCATACTAGACATTAGGGCACCATACTCTACAAGTATATGATCCTTACTATGTTCAAATAGATAATCTAGTTTATATTTTATTTTGTTT
>Ga0265294_10009310_pt1 | contig 11342 bp, 10 predicted proteins | sample MunlanPumphouse3_FD_192504 | JGI IMG/M metagenome (GOLD analysis project Ga0265294, IMG submission 192504) | Groundwater microbial communities from a municipal landfill in Southern Ontario, Canada - Pumphouse #3 | ecosystem: Environmental > Aquatic > Deep subsurface > Groundwater | place...
AACCTCCTGTGCATATATCTGGTCATCTTCCTCGAATATAATTCTGGTATGTTGGGTCTCTATCTGTTGGTAAGCAAAGACAGAGGAGAAAATGGAACATAAGAATAGGTTCAACAGTAGAATCTTGCGCATCGAATACAGCCCTCCGGGGGATACTAGTATCAATGTACAACAGCCTGTTCATGAGGTAAACAGGCTCTCTGTGAGTATCCCAATTAAATTATATCATCTACGCAAGTAAAAAGTAGCTTTTCAATTATCCCTACTCGTAGAAGTAATCACCGAACAAAGTCATATCGGTATATACGGTATTGTTTACTTCCAGACGGAATGTAGTGGGAGCTTCTGCGTCGGCTTGTCCTGCCATATAGATTTCTATGGTGGTAGGACTAACTTCAAGGTCTGGTCCTGTTATGGTCATATCTTGAGAAATAGTGATTTCAGTATCTGGGGCTGGTTCGCCCGATTCATCTCCATCCAGGAAAACACCAAGTGTTATTCCGGTAAGGGTGAGCGTCCCATTAACAGTAGCACCTTCCCCTACAAATTGAGGAGGTTCTGTAAAGAGTGTAGCAAATTGTGCATCATAGCCATCAGGAGGTGCATAAGTGAAACTGATTGTAGTATCCTCAGCATCCGTCTCTGGATCATACTCTTCGAAAAGTCCATAATTAAAGGTCATCATGGACTCGAAAATTAGTGTTGCAAGAGCCTCATCCTCGGAGGAAGAGCCCGAACCACCCGTGGTTTCATCACACCCGGCAAGCAACAGGAAAACAATGGTTATAACTACTACCCAAATGCTCTTCTTCATACTGTTCCTCCATTTAGTTTTTGACACATATTACTATCTGTCTACATTTCAATACTATCACTACTGGAGAAGACACAAGTATCTGATCCTAGGCAAATTCTCACATAGTTAGGAATAATGAATAGGGAATGCTCTCATTATTGAAAAGGCAATCCGAAGAGAATCCGGATTGCCATAAAAAGTGATGTTTTTATTTTCTATTCTCAGGCGATGGTATGGATCCACCCTTCTGGTGCTTCTATTCTCCCCATCTGTATACCGGTAAGGGTATCATAGAGTTTCTGCGTGATCGGTCCCATCTTCTCCATCCCGCTTGGCATCGTGATAACCCCACTTTCTGTGGTAACGGATCCAATGGGAGAGATAACAGCAGCAGTACCGCATAAACCTCCTTCCACGAACTCAGAAAGCTCACTCAGCGGTACCTCACGCTCTTCTGTCTCCAGATGTAGATACTCTTTTGCTACATGCATAAGTGATCTTCTGGTGATAGAAGGAAGAATGGTATCACTCTTGGGAGTTACCACCTTGTTATCCTTGGTAATGAAGATGAAGTTTGCCCCACCAGTCTCTTCAATGAACGTATGGGTTGCCGCATCAAGATACATGTTCTCATCAAACCCATTCTTTTTCGCGGTATAACCTGGATACAGACTCATGGCATAGTTCAATCCTGCCTTAATATGTCCCGTACCTCTCGGTGCAGCACGGTCATAACTGCTCACCTGCAATCTCAATGGCCTCACACCACCCTTGAAATAGGGACCTACTGGAGTACTGAACATCCTGAAGGTATACTCAGGAGCCGGAGCAACCCCAATAACAGGACCGCTACCAAACAAAAATGGTCTGACGTAGAGAGTGGCTCCCGTACCATAGGGTGGCACATAAGCAAGGTTTGCCTTGACCAACTGGTCGAGAGCATCGATGAACCGCTCTATTGGGAAGGGAGGCATGAGAAGACGCTCAGCCGTCTCATACATACGCTCGGCATTGAGGTCAGGACGGAAGGTGACAACTCGACCATCTACAGTGGTATATGCTTTCAAACCCTCAAAGCAGGTTTGCGAATACTGCAGAACACCTGCAGACTCACTGATGCTTACATTGGCATCATCCACCATTGCTCCGTCGTCCCATTTCCCATCCTTAAAACGGGAAACATACCGTTTGTCTGTCTCGATATACGTGAATCCGAGACTGGCCCAATCAATGTTCTTCTTTTCCATACTTGCTTCCTTCAATCAAAGAGGGCTCAGAAGAGTCCGATTTGGGCCATTGTACTACTTCATATACATTTCGTCTATTTATATGCAGAAAATTTGCATATAAATCAGATTATTCTGTTTTCAATGCTGCATCAAAGGCGACAGAAGAAGCACTGAAGTTAATGTTTTTCACGTAGGCACAACTCTCTGTTGCACCAAATACCCGGTCCATACCAGAATCTTCCCACTCAACGGAGAGCGGACCAGAATATCCTGCAATGTTCAACTCCCGAATTATTCCATCAAAATCTACATCTCCATGACCTACTGACACAAAATCCCAGCTTCTTCGGGTGTCTCCAAAGGGAAGAAAGGAACCAAGAATCCCCCCACGTGGATTTCTGTGATTTATCTTCACATCCTTCATATGTACATGATAAATACGTTTTGCAAAATCCCGCACGAACCCTACTTCATCCACTCCCTGCCAGAGCAAGTGACTGGGGTCGAAATTCAGTCCCAGGGTCTCTCTCCATCCAAAGAGTTCAAAGAGACGTTCGGTGGTGTACCAGTCGAAAGCAATCTCGGTGGGATGAACTTCCAGCGCGAACCGAACACCACACTCATCAAATACGTCAAAAATTGGTGTCCAAAGATCATAGACCTTCTCATACCCCTTCTCAATCATTTCGTTGCTGGTCTGTGGATAAGAATACCATCGAGCCCAGATGGGTGATCCAGTAAAGCCATTCACCACTGACACGCCTAGAGCCTTTGCAGCGCGAGCTGTATCCTTCATCTCCTCAATTGCCCAGGAACGAATCCCTTCAGGATTCCCTGCAAGATGGGAGGGGGCAAATCCATCAAGCCGTTCATCCCAGACATCACACACACACTGACCGGTCAGATGTGCACTGATTGCTTGACACTGCAGCCCATACGTATCAAGTGTATTTTTCACATCCTTAATATATCCGGGTTCATGAAGTGCCTTCTGAACATCAAAGTGCGCATGAGTGGCGAGCTCAATCCCTTCATAGCCCATCTCCTTCGCAAGTGCACACAGTGCATCGAGAGCCATATCTCCAAACTGGCCTGAAGCCAAGGTTACCAAACGTTTCATATTCTTTCTCCTACCTATACCATTACACTTGAACCGGTTTCACTGCTCTTGTAGATTGCATCAGTGATACGCATCAGTATCAGAGCCTCTTCTGGGGTGTTGACCGGCTCAATGCCATCCTCCAGGCATTGCACAAAATTCATCGCATTGGAAATTCGACCCATCGTCTCATCTTTTTCGGTGATGATGTTCCGGTTCACCTGCCTGCCATATTCCTCTGTATACAAGACTGCAGAATCAACGCTGGTTTCGTCCACCCCGTCAATCCCGAAGAGGCGCTCAACCTTCCCACCTGCTTTTGTTCCCTGGAATGTAACGCTTACCACTTCCCGCTCATTCATTTCGGCCCAGGAGTTACGAATGGTCAAGCATTGACCACTCTTGAAAGTCACCATCGCGTGGCAAGCTGTTTCCACATCCATCTTGCCCTTCCCATCGGCGATGCCCCAAGGACCCTTGAAAGATGCGTTTCCCATGAAATCATGGAATGTCGATGCCAATACACATTTGGGTTCAGGATACCCCATGAAATAGAGCGCAAGATCAATCATGTGCAGCAGGTCGATGACAGGACCTCCTCCTGAGAGTTCCTTGTCCGTAAACCAACCACCAAAACCAGGAATTCCTGCTCTTCGTATCCATGTAGCCTGGGCTGAATTGATTGTGCCTACCTCTCCCTGCCTGATATAGGAAGCCATTGCTTTGCTCTCTGGCCGCAGACGATTGTTAAACCCAAACATGAGTAGTTTTCCTGAACGCTTCGCGGCGTCATACATTGCCTGCATCTCTGAAGCATTTCTTGCAGGAGGCTTTTCGCAATATACGTGCAAGCCCATCTGGAGTGCTTCGATCGTCAATGGAGCATGGAATTTATTGGGAGTAACGATGGACACTGCATCTAGGTCCGGATGCTGCGTTTTCATCTCTTTCATTGTCCGGTAGGTTGCCGCTATACCGTGCAGAGCCGCGAACGCCTCTGAGCGTTGTTCATTAGGATCAGCGATCCCTACAACGTCTGCCCCAGCTAGGGAAAAACCCTTTGCATGATACGCAGCCATACCTCCAGCACCAATTATACCGATTTGCATAGCTTCTCCTTATTTGCCTTTCTTGTTGCTCTGTGCCAATACCGCCACGATGATGATGACACCCGTTACCAATCCATTGAGGAACGGAGGAACATTGGCCATGATCAACACGGTATTGATGATTCTCAACATCAGTACACCAAGGAATGTCCCGATGATTTTCCCTTTTCCACCGTCCATGCTGGTACCACCTATTGCAACGGCAGCAATCGCATCCATCTCATAACCCATTCCCGCACTTGCTGCTTGAATTGAGGTCAATCTGCTAGCAAGTAGAAAGGCAGCCAAGCCATAGAGCGTTCCTGCGTAGGTGAATATCAAGGTCTTTACACGATTCACATTGATACCACTCAGACGAGCAGCCTGTTGATTTGATCCTACCGCGTAGATATAGGTACCAAACTTAGTCTTGGACATGATAAAACCGGTGAGCAACGTTATACCGGTCAGGAAAAGCATCAAATGAGGAATACCAAGAAATCTTCCTGCTGCGATATTCCTGAATGAAGCATACATCGAATTGTCGACAGTAAACGGACCTCCTTGGCCCATCTGATTGATCACAGACCTCCATGCACTCATCGTAGCCAGGGTAACAATGAAAGGGGCAATTTTGCCCTTCGTAACCAACAATCCATTGATGAGACCAACAATGACCCCAGCACCGAGACAGAACAAAAGAGTCAGGGTGATCGATTTGGTTGAGTTGAGCACCAATACACCAAAACCGCTGATCAATGCAACCGAGGATCCTACTGACAGGTCAATCATACCTGCCGAGATGATCAAGCTCATTCCCATTGCACATATACCTACAATGGAACCCTGTACAAACTGATTGGTGATGTTGTTCCATGTCAGGAAAGAAGGACTCACCATAATTGCCACCAGAAGCAACAACACAAAACTCAGCCAATGGCTGTAGTTGCCAGTAATATTTCTCCAAGTTTCCCGCACCTGCTCCCTAGACAGTGTTACACCTTTCACTTGAGTGCCTCCCTTCTTGTTCCTGTTGAATATTCCATAATCCCCACTTCACTGATATCTTCACGTTCCAGCACGGCACTGCAACGACCTTTATACAAGACCATACACCTGTCAGAAAGCTGATGTATCTCAGGATATTCACTGGTAAATACGATCACCCCTTTGCCCTGCGCTGCCAATTCTGCAATGATCTTGTAAATAGAAAATTTTGCACCGACATCTATGCCTTGTGTCGGATTGTCCATGATGTACAGGTCTGCATCGAGCTGCAACCACCTGCTGAGAATGACTTTCTGCTGGTTTCCACCAGAGAGACTGGTAATCGGGTCAAGGTCACTGCCCACCTTGATACCCATCTGTTTCTGACTTCGCTTGAAGCGATCCGACTCTTCCTTTGTATTGACGAGCAAATGGGAATGCTTTGCTACAAAATACGCCAAGGAGTTGTTGTAGCGAATCGTGAGATCGGGAAGAATTCCCCGCTCTTTCCGATTTCTGGGGATCATACCGATCCCACTTTGCATAACCTTCTTGATATCCTTCATATCGAGTGGGCCATTTGGGCCATCAACACTACCATGATCCAAGCTTGTGGCACCAAAAAGTGCCGTTGCCAATTCATCGGTACCAGATCCTTGCAACCCAGTGATTACCAGGATCTCTCCCCGACGAACGGAAAAGGAGATATCAAAAAAACTCTTTCCAGATAGATTTTTCGCATTCAGCACCACATCATCGCTTATGGTTGCCGGGATGGCGTCCTTGATATGTGCCTGTATGAAACTCTTGCCGATCAATAATTCAGTAGCCTGATGTTCATCAATATCCTTAATGGCGCCGGTTTTAATGAATGATCCGTCACGCAGCACCGTGTATGTATCACAGATGCTGAATATCTCCGGCATCTTGTGTGAAATATAGATGAAGGAAACCCCTTCATCCTTGAGTGCCCTCATGATGGTAAACAGCTTCTCGATTTCACGGTTATTCAATGCGGTAGTTGGCTCGTCCATGATAATCAATTCACTGGAAAACAACAGTGCACGAGCAATTTCGACCATCTGCTTCTGGGCAGTATCAAGATCTGCGACGAGCAAATCAGCTTTGATGCCGCTGTTCATGGAGTCAAGGACCTTTTGAGCGTGCTCAAGTTCCTTTTTCTTGTCTACCCGCAGGCCAGGCTTGCTATATTCGTATCCAAGGAACATATTCTGGAATACCGTAAGATCGTTACAGAGATTCAATTCCTGATGGATGAACCGAATTCTCAGCTCCATTGCTTTTCGTGGGGTCATGGATTCTACCACATTCCCATCAATCTCTATCGTCCCGATATCCGGAGGAAAGGTACCTGCCAGGATGTTCATCAACGTAGTCTTTCCAGCACCATTTTCACCGAGCAACCCGTGAATCTCCCCCTTCCCTACCGAGAATGAGACATCCTTCACAGCTTGTACAGCTCCGAATGATTTGGATATATGCTTCATTTCCAGAATCATATGTATCCTTCTCCCTTATACAAATGATGCCCAGAGGAGACAGTAAAATCTGTCTCCAGAGGGCATGAGGTTTAGAACAACCTACCGTTACAGGCTATAGCGGACCTTGTACAAGTCGCTTTCCATGTACTTCTTGTAGTTTGACTTATCGATCATCTCAGTGGGCACCTTGTAGGTCTTCTCAAGAGATTCGCCTTGCAATACCTTCAACCCAAGGTCGATTGCATCACGGACCATCGAGGGTGAGAAGGTGTAGGTCATGAAGTCGATACCCTCAAGACCAGAATTCTCGAACAGGTTCATGAAGCCCTCGCCAGCAGAGACACCATTGATCAGACGGATGTTGATATCTGCATTTCCATGATAGTTCTTCAGTGCCTCGACGATACCGAAAACTATTTCATCATCATGGGTCCAGATTGCCTTGATGGATTCAATTTCTGCCTTGCTCTTGGTATTGAGGAAGTTTTCCATCTGTTCCATGGCAGTCTGCTGACTCCAATTGGTTACAAAGGACTGTACAAGATTGAATTTTGGACTGGCCGTCGAAAGGAATCCATTGGTTCTCTCCATGGGAACTGAGGAACTATCTCCCTTGAACTCGAGGTAATTCACCTGGCCCTTTGCCAGATCTTCCTTGAAATATTCATTGAAATAGCGACCAGCACCTTCTCCGATAGCAACATTATCACCACTGATTTCAGCATCAGGGGTAAGTCCTTGGATGAAGCGGTCATACACGATCAAGGGGACACCTGCATCCATGACAGTCTGGGCAACACTTCTCAGTTCATCACCATTAACTGGCCAGAGGACGATGACATCAGGGTTCATACCGAGAATAGTCTCTACAGCATTACTCTGTTCACTGCTCTCAGCTGCTGTCATGAAGCGATAATCAAACCCGTACTCTGCAGAGAGAGCTTTTACCTGTGCCTCACTATGCTGGATAGACTCTGCGGTGAATCCATGGTCAGCACTTGGAGTTACAACTCCCATTAGTTGCTTTTTTTCCCCTTCCTTGGCACCTTGAGCGAAAACCATGCCGGTGGTAACCAACAACACCAGAAGCAAAACTAGAATCTTTTTCATCACGAACCTCCTATGCGATTGAATTCGTTAGGATAAGTATAGGACTTTCTGAAAATGTGTCAACTTTTTTCGTAATTACTAGTGATTTATAAGAAATTAGCTAATATGTACCGAGTATTTGTGTAATTCTGTTTCAATTCATGTAAAATTTTTCATATTTGTTCGAAGATTTACTTGCTCATTGAAAAAAGGAGCCTTATAGTGACTTTAGAGAGGAACACATGACAGATTCACAGAAAAAGATCACATACTCAGCAATCGCTGATCGTTCGGGAATCTCCATTGCCACCATCAGCCGGGTCATCAACAACAGCTCAAACGTCAAGGATGATACAAGAAAGAAAGTCATCGAGGCCATGAAATCGCTTGGGTATGATACATCAGCACTCGAAGCAAATACATCAAGAACCAACGACTTGATCATTTTCAATATCCCAAGCTTGGACAATCCTTTTTACAGCCTGATAATCCAAGGGGCGAAAGCTGCTGCACAGAGAAACGGTTATAATATGTTGATCAATGAGGATCCTATCGACGAACGGTCATTGGACTCTTTCACTGCACTCCTGAAAAAAACAAATGCTGCTGGACTGATCACTACAAACTGTATTGCACGATCAACCTTACTCCGTCTCAACACCATACTTCCGCTTGTCCAATGTTGTGAGTGTATCGACGGACTTGATATCCCCTTTGTCACGATCGATGATGTTTCAGCTGCAAGAAATGCAGTTGAGTATCTGATTTCATTGGGCAAGAATAGGATTGCTTTTATCAATGGCCCTCTCGAATATAAATATTCCCGGGACCGACTCAAGGGATACCTACAAGCTTTGGAACAGGCCAACCTCCATAAGGATCCGGACATCATCATACAGTTGCAGGAAATTGATTATGATATGGCCGTCTCAGCAGCAACACAACTATTGAACAGTGAACAGCGGCCTGATGCTTTCTTTGCTTCCAGTGATGTCTACGCAGCTGCAGCCATCAAGGCATCCAGACGTGCAGCGCTTCGGGTACCGGGAGATATCGCCATTGTGGGATTCGACAATATCGGCCTTTCTTCGCTATGCACTCCCTCCATCACAACGGTAAACCAACCAAAGTTCCAGTTGGGATTGCTCAGTTGCGAGATGCTCATCAAGCGTATCAATGCTGAGCAGATACCCATTCAGAGCATGTATATGGACACTGAACTCATTGTCAGGGAGACCACACAGAAATCTGTTAGGTCCTAACCAACTGTACTGGAAGAATCCCCGTTGCCGAGATCTCCTTTTTTAGCAACCGAGCCAGCGCAAGTATCGTATCCCGATTATATGCATACGCAGCAATGCTCCTGATACGTACATCCAGCTCGGCAAGATCATAGGGATTGCGAAGGGCAACAGTGAGGACCGGATGGTCCTTAGCCAGTGCATTGGCCAATGCAATCTGTCCTGAATACTGATGACCGTTGTAGGTTCCTACCACTACAGAGGAGCATTTACTTGCTTGGGAGAGCACCCTCTGGATTTCTTTTTCGTCAGGATTCTCACTGACAACGAGTGAAGAACCTCCTACTAAATGCGCCATATCAGGGGCAAAGTTTACCTCATGTTCCTCACTGGATACTACTGTTGCTTGAAAACAGGTCACTCCCACGAACAAGGGGTTGCCTCCCAGTTCAAAGGGTGCATCCTGTACCAAAGTTAGACTTTGAGCGTATAACCTTTGGTTTTCCTTCTCATGCATAGCACTACCCACCACAGAGAGAGGCTTTCTCTCAGCTTCCTGAAGCATCTGTTTGGCAAGAAGGATCTTCTCTGTCGAGGCATCGAATACTTCGCGTGAGAGGATTCCCTCTTCCAGGGCATTGGCAATGGCTTCTGCTGCTGCGATACCAAGGCTTATTGTGTGGCTGATCAAAACCACATCCACGCCTGCCTTGATTGCAGAGACCGTTCCGTCAACAGTCCCTGAATGCTTTGCAATTGCATGCATCTCCATGCAGTCACTGAACACCAGCCCCTTGAAACCCAAGGTATTCTTGAGCAATTCGGTCATGAAGAAGGGGCTCATGGTTGCTGGAACATGTTCTTTCTCGATATCGGGGAACAGGATATGGCTGCTCATAATCGCCTGGATCCCTCCCCTCACTGCCTCACTGAAAGGCAGGATATGGTTCTGGAGGTCTGAAAGTTCACCACCTACAGCAGGAAGTACCAGATGGGAGTCCTGGTGTGTATCACCATGCCCGGGAAAGTGTTTCCCTACAGCCATCACCCCCTGGCTCTGGATGCCTTCAACCATGGATCGGGCAAAACGCGAAACCACATCAGGATCATCACCATAACTGCGTACCCCTATGACAGGGTTACGTGGATTGCTGTTCATATCCAGAGATGGAGCAAAGTCCACATTGACGCCCAAAGCAGAGAGTTCCCGCCCTGTAAGAATACCTGCCCGCAAGGCACAACGCTCATCACCGGTAGCCCCAATGGCCATGGCGGAGGGGACTATCGTACAATCACTGGAGAGGCGGCTGACCATACCTCCCTCCTGGTCGATACCGATCAGCGCTGGGACACCACACTCTGTTTGCACCAACTCCTGTATATCAGCACAGAGTTCGAACAGTTGCTCCTTGTCCCTGATATTCCTGGAAAACAGGATAACATTGGAAATCTTGTACTTCCTTACAGCTTTCCTAAACGTATCGTCCAAGGTGTAGTCAGGCAGGCCACACATTAGGTGCTGGCCAATCCTGCATGCCAATGAGAGTTCTAAGTCCATGTGAGTTGCTCCTTCAATGTATCATCATATCACAAAGAGCCTCCCAATACCAAAAAAGACGTTGCCCACACAACGGAGGACAACGCCAGCAAAGGTCAATACTGTTATTTTGGAGATTTACAAAAGTTTCTCGACGGCTTTGGCAACTTCGCCAAGATCATGAGTTGGCTCAAAGCGGGTAACCACTTCCCCACTCCTGTCGACGAGGAACTTGGTAAAGTTCCATTTGATCGACGGATCCTTCTCATACTCGGGGTCAACCTCACGCAATTTTCCATCAAGAATAGGACCAATCCTGTGGCTCATGTCGAACCCTGCGAATCCCTTCTTGCTCTTCAGGTACTTGTACAAGGGAAGAGCTTCTTCACCGTTGACTTCCACCTTTCCGAACTGAGGGAACTTGGTTCCATACTTGAGCTTGCAGATTTCGTGGATCTCCTCGATAGCCTCGGGAGCTTGTCCATCGAACTGGTTGCAGGGAAAGTCCAGGATTTCAAAACCCTTTCCCTGATAGGTTTCATAGAGCTTCTCCAGCTCAGTGTACTGAGGGGTAAAACCACACTGAGTGGCGGTGTTCACAATCAGGAGTACCTTGCCTTTATACTCGGAAAGGTCTACCTGTTTTCCTTCCCGGTCTTGTACTGAGTAATCATATACGTTCATTGGAGCCTCCTATTTATATCGCTTGCTATTTAATTTTTCAAAACTTATATCTAGATAGTACCTACCCCTTATGTATTTGTCAAGTGTTTT
>Ga0265294_10009312_pt1 | contig 11340 bp, 10 predicted proteins | sample MunlanPumphouse3_FD_192504 | JGI IMG/M metagenome (GOLD analysis project Ga0265294, IMG submission 192504) | Groundwater microbial communities from a municipal landfill in Southern Ontario, Canada - Pumphouse #3 | ecosystem: Environmental > Aquatic > Deep subsurface > Groundwater | place...
TTTTATTTTGTATTCCTATTTGCAAAAAATGTAACAAAGTAGTATATTTGTGGGTAATTTTATTTAATATGGGAAGACGAAAAAAAATAGCAAGTACTTATGTGGCGGCATTATTTAGCACTAGTTTAGTGATGTTAATGACTGGTGTATTACTCTTATTCGTTTTTAATGCACGTATTTTAGGTGACCATATTAAAAAAAATGTGGGATTTACTGTTATCGTGAAAGAAAATGCACAAGAGGTTGAAGTAAAGAGATTTGGCAAAATATTAGATATGCAGCCTTATGTTTCAAAAGTTCAATATATAAATAAGAAGGAAGCTGCGGAAAAGTTTAAGGTGGATATGGGGGAAGATTTTCTCGATATTTTGGGTTATAATCCTCTATTATCTTCCTTTGAAATAGAAGTAAGAGAAAATTATGCTAATAATGATTCTCTTACCATTATACAGAAAAAACTAATGAACAACGATATCGTTTATGAAGTCACCTATCAGAAATCTATGATGCAGAAAATATCTAAAAATCTTAGGAAAGTAGGTTTAGCTGTAATTGTTGTTAGTGCTATATTTTTATTAATAGCAATAGTTCTAATAAGGAATACTATTTCTCAATTTATTTATTCCAAGAGATTTGATATAAAAACTATGCAATTAGTTGGTGCAAAATCTAGTTATGTTGCAAGACCATTTATCATTGATGGTGTAATGTTAGGTTTTTGGGGTGCTCTTGTAGCTGATCTTATTCTTGTGGTTTTAGTGTATTTTTTGCAGCAACAATTTGGAACTTTGGTTTACTTGTTTGATTTAAATATAATCAAAATTGTCCTTTTGACAGTAATTTTATTAGGTATTTTATTGTCATTATTTTCAACAATATTTTCAGTTAGAAGATTTCTAAGAAAAAATGTAAATGATTTTTATGTATAATATTTATAATATATTACTATGAAACGAACATGAACCTAAGTTAAACATATATTCACCAAAGGTGATATTTAAAATAAGTTCATGAGAGAGCGCAGCGGTTACATAGGTTCTCAATTTGTTTCGTAAATTTATTGATAACTAAAAAAGATTAAACGTATGAAAGATATAAAGAATAATAATAAAAAGGATGGATTTCCTATTCCTGTTAGTAGTTATAAGATGATATTGATAGGTCTTGGAATTATAGTTCTGGGTTTTATTTTAATGATAGGCGGAGGAAGTGATGATCCTAATCAATTTAATTACGATATTTTTAGTTTTAGAAGGATAACACTTGCTCCTATTGTATCTTTAATAGGATTTGCCTTTGTATTTTGGGCAATAATGCGTAAACCAAAATCTAATAAAAAATAAAAATGGATTGGATTCAAGCTTTTTTAATGGGAATGATTCAGGGTTTAACGGAGTTCTTACCTGTGAGTAGTTCTGGACATCTTACAATTTTAAATCATATATTTGGAATAGATGCAGGTAGTAATTTAACTTTTGCTATAGTTGTGCATGCTGCTACAGCACTTAGTACTATATGTGTCTTTTGGAAAGAAATTTTATCACTTTTACTTGGTCTTTTTAAATTTAAAATGAATGAAGAGACAGACTATATATTAAAAATAATAGTATCCATGATACCTATTGGTATAATAGGGCTTTTTTTAAAAGATTGTGTAGAGGAAATATTCGGATCTGGGTTGTTTGTGGTTGGAATTTGTTTATTGTTAACTGCTACACTATTGTTGTTTGCTCATTATGCAAAAGTTCGCAAGCGTGATAATATTTCATATGCTAATGCTTTTGTTATAGGAATAGCTCAATCAATTGCAGTGCTTCCTGGTTTATCTAGATCAGGTTCTACTATTGCTGCTGGTTTATTATTGGGAAATAAAAAAGCATCAGTAGCTAAATTTTCATTTTTAATGGTAATCGTTCCAATTTTAGGAGAGGCCTTATTAGATTTGTTAGGTGGAGATTTTTCCTCGGGTATTAATCTCGGTTTTGTACCTATGATTGTAGGATTTTTATCAGCTTTCTTTTTTGGTTTTATTGCATGTAAATGGATGATAAATATAATAAAAAAAGGAAAATTAATTTGGTTTGCCTTATATTGCGTTATAGTTGGAGTTACAATTTTGACATGTAGTTATCTAGATGTAATTTCTTAATAAGTTATAAAGAGAAATTTATAATTAATACCTTATTTAGTTGTATCAAAAATATAAAATAATTTAAGTACTATAGATTTATCTATATGTGAAAATAAAATTTTTATGATAGTTTTTGAAGAAGAGAAAAATTTTAAAAAAGGAGCGTTAATAGCAGTAGATAAATCTAAAGACTGGACATCTTTTGATGTTGTTAATAAAGTTAGATATTCGCTAAAGCCTATATTTGGTAAATTGAAGGTTGGTCATGCTGGTACTTTGGATCCCTTGGCTACTGGACTTGTTTTACTTTGTACTGGTAGCTGGACTAAACATATAGAAAAATATATGGCTGACGAAAAAGAATATGTGGCTTCTGTTACATTTGGATCTGTGACTGAGTCCTATGATTTAGAGAGTGAACCGGAAGGTGATTTTCCTACGAAACATATTAATATAGCACTTATAAAAAAAATACTTGAACAGTTTACTGGAGTTATAAAGCAGATCCCTCCTATCTTTTCTGCCATAAAAATTGATGGTAAGAGAGCTTATAAATCAGCTAGAAAGGGTGAGAGTTTAGATATTCCAGCACGTGAGGTGACTATAAGGGAGTTGGAGATATTAGATTTTTCAAAAAATATTTTAAATCTTAGAATAGTTTGTAGTAAGGGTACTTATATAAGATCCTTGGTCAATGATATAGGTTTAGCTTGTGAAAGTGGAGCTTATCTTTCAGGACTCAGAAGGACACGTATTGGAAAATATAAAGTTGATGATGCTTTGACTGTAGATCAAGTCGTTGATTATATTAATAACTTGTCTTAAATAAAGAATACCTTTCCTAAGGTTATCTTTTTAGTGATATTCGTATAATCATCTCAGCATATTGAATAAGTTTTAAGGCAAATGGCTACTCATCTTTTTAGTGATATTTGTCTAATAATACTATATATTATAAAATTCGATATTTTTATTAAGCACATATAAACAATAAAATTCGATTTATTTTTGTTAAATCCAAAAAAAGACTGTATATTTGCCGATAGTGAATTTAATTGGGTTTGGTCTGCAAATAAATTATTTGCGGAGTTAGTTCGTTATTTCATTATTCGCAATTTTAGTGTGTTGTTATAATAAAAATCATAGATGAAATTATCAAAGTTTAAGTTTAAATTACCCCCAGAGTTAATAGCTACCTATCCTTCAGTTAACAGAGATGAATGTAAATTAATGGTACTTAATAGAAAAACAGGTACTATTGAACATAAGCTATTCAAAAATGTTATTGATTATTTTGAGGAGAAAGATGTTTTTGTTTTTAATAATACAAAAGTATTTCCAGCCAGATTACACGGAAATAAAGAGAAAACTGGTGCAGAAATTGAAGTGTTTTTATTAAGAGAATTAAATCCAGAATTAAAAATTTGGGATGTTCTTGTAGATCCTGCTAGGAAAATTAGAATAGGAAATAAATTATATTTTGGTGAAAATGATAGTCTTGTAGCCGAAGTTATAGATAATACTACCTCTAGAGGTAGAACTTTAAGATTTTTATACGATGGAGAGTATAATGAATTTAAAGAATTATTGTATAGTTTAGGAGAAACACCACTTCCACGATCTGTTGGAAGGGAGGTAGAGGAAATTGATAATGAACGTTATCAAACTATATTTGCCAAGGAAGAGGGTGCTGTTGCAGCCCCATCTGCCGGACTTCATTTTAGCCGAGAGTTATTAAAGAGAATGGAAATTATAGGTATTGACTTTTCTTTTATTACTTTGCATTTGGGATTAGGAAGTTTTAGAAATGTAGATGTGGAGGATCTTACTAAGCATAAAGTAGATTCTGAGCAATTGCAAATTCTTCCAGACACTGTTAATAAAGTTAATATAGCTAAAGATGCAAAACATAAGGTTTGTGCTGTTGGAACAACGGTTGTGCGAGCTCTAGAAACAAGTGTTACCACAAAAGGTCGTTTAACCGAAAATGAAGGTTGGACAAATAAATTTATTTTTCCTCCTTATGAATTTAGTATTCCTGATGCTTTTATATCAAATTTTCATTTACCATATTCTACTCTTCTTATGATGGTAGCGGCATTTGGAGGCTATGATTTTGTTATGAAAGCTTATGAGGAAGCTGTAAAAGAAGGTTATAAGTTTGGTACTTATGGAGATGCAATGTTGATTATATAATAGATATATTCAGATAAGATATATAGAATCGTCATAGAAAGATAAAAGTCTTTTTATGATGATTTTTTTATTTCATATAAATTTATACTATAAATTGGAATAGGTTTAAAAAAATAGAGCTGCGCCGAATTTTTGTTTAGTCGTAAGTGTTGTGAGAAATATAATTTTAACTTATTTTCGTATTAAAAAGTGTAAGGTAATTTTAGGACGACACAAATTGATTTTTTAATCTTTGTTCTATTGTTTTGAAATAAGTTTTTGTAAACTTATTTCAGGACGGGACATATATTATATAAAAAGCAGTTGTTTATTTAAACAACTGCTTTTTATAGTTATATGAGATATTAATCTAATAAAACTAAAGTTTATTAGCATCTACAAAAATATCTTTACTATATTCACCATTTTTAAGTTTATCTTCAACTTTCTTAAAGCATTCAACTGTATATTTGACATCTTCTAAAGTATGTAAAGCTGTAGGGATTAGCCTCAATAATAGTTGACCTTTAGGAATAACAGGATATACTACAATAGAACAGAATAAACCAAAATTTTCACGTAAGTCCATGGTAACTTGAGTTCCTTCTGCTACGCTTCCTGATAAATACACGGGAGTTACAACAGAATTCGTATTACCAATATTTAGTCCTACATCTTTAAGACCTTTTTGTAGAGCATTCGCAATTGTCCATAGTTTCTCTCGAATTTCAGGACAATGTTCTAATAACTCAAGGCGTTTAATTCCTCCTTCAACCATTGGTAAACAAAGTGATTTTGCAAAAGTTTGAGAGCGCATAGTATATTTTAAGTACATGCATATTTCTTTATCTGCAGCAATAAAAGCTCCAAATCCAGCCATCGCTTTTGCAAAAGTGGCAAAATGTAAATCTATACCATCTTCTACATCAAAATGTTCTGGAGTACCAGCACCAGTTTTACCCATTGTTCCAAAACCATGAGCATCATCTACAAGAAGCCTAAAATTAAAGTCTTTTTTTAAGGCTACAATTTCATCTAATTTACCTAAATCTCCAGCCATTCCGAATACTCCTTCGGTTATTACAAGAATACCTCCACCAGTTTTTTCAGTTAATTTAGTGGCTCTTTTAAGTTGAGTTCGACAACTGTCCATGTCGTTATGTACAAATACATATCTTTTAGCAGTTGAAAGTCTCAAACCATCCATTATACATGCATGTGATTCGGCATCGTAAACAATACAGTCAAAACGATTAGTCATAGCATCAATAATAGAAAGCATACCTTGATAACCAAAATTTAAAAGAAAAGAATCAGGTTTACCTACATATTCAGCAAGTTTTTTCTCAAGATATTCGTGACGAGAAGTCTCTCCACTCATCATTCTTGCACCCATAGGAGCAGCAAGTCCGTATTTAATGGAAGCTTCAGCATCAACTCTTCTTACTTCAGGATGATTTGCTAAGCCGATATAATTATTTAAACTCCAGTTTAATACTTCTTTTCCACGAAATTTCATTCTTGGTCCAATTTCTCCCTCTAATTTTGGGAAAGCAAAATATCCGTGTGCTTTATCCGCATACTGTCCAATACTGCTTTTTTCTGATTTTACCCTTTTGAAAATATCCACAACTATAATTTTATGTTATTTAATAAATATACCCAATAAAGTTATATATGATACTGTATTATATTTTACTATCTATAAAAAGTATAAACATATATAAATTTTTAACAAAAGTAGTTCTTTTTTTTTATTTGAAAAATACGTATAAATACTACTAATTAAAAATATGATATTATTATTTATATATAGTAGTGATTGTCCTTATTATTTGGTAAACTTGTATAAAATGAACATGAATCTAAGTTAAACATATATTCACCAAAGGTGATATTTAAAATAAGTTCATGAGAGAGCGCAGCGGTTATATACGTTCTCAATTTGTTTCGTAAATTTATTGATAACGAAAAAAAATTAAACGTATAAAAATTTATTAATTGTTGTTTTATTTTCTGTATTTATTTGAAAGTTGAAATTATTACGTTATCTTTGCACTTTGCAAAATAAAGTTTAATTATGAGAAAATTTTTAGTAATAGGACTGTTCTTGGTATGCTTTAGCTCTTGTAGCGAGTATCAAAAGTTGATTCAAAGTAATGATTTCCCTAAAATATACTCTAAAGCTGTAGAGTATTACAATGCAAAGTCTTATAATAAGGCCTTGAATTTGTTCGAAATGGTTAGCACTGTGTATTCAGGCACTAGTAAGGCACAAACCATTGCTTATTATAGGGCATTTTGTCTTTACAATGAAGAAGATTATATAAATGCATCGGAGTTATTTAAGCAATTTGTACTTCAGTATCCAGAGAGTTCTTATACAGAAGAGTGTTTTTATATGATGGGATATTGTGATTATTTAGCTTCTCCAAGACCTTTACTTGATCAGACTGTGTCTAAAAAAGCTGTTAATGAACTTGAAAATTATATAAGTAGATATCCAGAAAGTTCAAGAGCACCCAAGATAAAAAAATATATTAATGAATTGAATGATAAGTTATCTTATAAATCTTATTTAAGTGCAAGTAATTATTATCTAAGAGAACGTTATAAAGCAGCTGTTATTAGTCTCGAAAATTGTATAAATGATTATCCAAACTCTAAGTATATGGAAAAAGTTATGAGTATGTTGTTTGACGCTAAATATGAAGTTGCGGTAAATAGTATTGAAGCTAAGCAATTAAGTAGATATAATGATGCTATGGAAGAATATTATTATTTCAAGGAACAGTATCCCAAAAGTAAATATCTTCAAAAAATGAATGTTAAATTCAAGGAAATTAAAGATTTTGTAGATAATTACAAATTTTAATTATCAATTTAGTAATGAATATTTTTAATATATATAGTTAATTATGGTAGATTTTAAAAAGGTAAAAGCGCCCAACAGTACAACTACTAGAGATATTGCTGATTTAGCTGCAAAAGCCAGTAATATATACGAAGCTGTTGCTGTTATAGGGAAAAGAGCGAATCAAATTTCAGTGGAGATGAAAGAAGAATTGAGTAGTAAGCTTCAGGAATTTGCATCGTGTACTGATAATTTGGAAGAAATCTTTGAAAACAGGGAACAAATTGAAATTTCGAAATTTTATGAACGTATTCCTAAACCTGTTTTAATTGCTACACAAGAGTTTGAAAATGGAGAATTAATCTTTAAACATCCTATTAAAGAAGTAGAAGAAAAAACTGAAGCTCCAGGTAAGTAGTTTTAAAATTAATTAAAGTTTTATTCTCTTATAAAAGAATAACTAGGGGCATTCCATTTGGTTTGTCCCTTTTTTAGTATTTAGATAAATTAATATTGTATTAGTTTTATTATTCTCCAAAGGTTTAAACTTATAAAACGTGAATAAATCTAAGTTAAACGTAAATTACCATAGATAATATTTAAAATAAAAAATTTAAACTTATGAAATTAGAAGGAAAACATATAGTGCTCGGAGTTACTGGTAGTATAGCTGCTTATAAGTCAGCGAGCTTAATACGACTTTTAGTAAAAGAAGGAGCAGAAGTGAAAGTTGTAATGACAAAGCTTGCTAAAGAATTTATAACACCTTTAACTTTAGCTACACTTTCAAAAAATACTATAGCAGTTGAATTTTTTAATCCTGAGAATGGACAGTGGAATTCACATGTCTCAATAGGACTTTGGGCAGATTTGTTTGTAATTGCTCCAGCAACTGCTAATACCATTTCGAAAATGGCAAATGGAGTAGCAGATAATTTACTAATAACTTCGTATCTTTCTGCAAAATGTCCCATTATTGTTGCTCCTGCAATGGACTTAGATATGTATAGACATCCATCTATTCAAAAAAATATTAAAACACTAATTTCTTATGGTAACATTATTGTAGAACCTGATAGCGGAGAATTAGCTAGTGGACTTATTGGCAAAGGACGAATGGCTGAACCTATAGAAATCGTTGATGAAATAATAAGATATACTAAAGAGGATAAGGATGATTTTAGGGGTAAGAAAGTTCTCATAAGTGCAGGACCAACTTATGAAAAAATAGATCCTGTGAGATTTATAGGAAATTATTCATCTGGTAAAATGGGTTTTGCGCTAGCTAATGAATTTAGTTCTAGAGGAGCGGAAGTCTTTTTAGTTGCTGGACCAGTAAATTTAAAAACACCAAGCAAAAAAATCCAAAGAACTAATGTAGAATCAGCAAAGCAGATGTATAATGCTATGGTAACACAATCAGCTATGGCTGATATTGTGATTTCTTGTGCAGCTGTTGCCGATTTTACTCCTGAATTTACAGCTAATAAAAAAATGAAAAGGGGGCATGACGAACTAGTTGTTAGGTTAAAACCGACTAATGATATAGCAAAGGAACTTGGCAGAATAAAGCATGATGGACAAATTCTAGTAGGATTTGCTTTGGAGACAAATGATGAAGAGAGTAATGCTAAGCTAAAATTAGAAAAAAAGAATTTAGATCTTATTGTTTTAAATAGTCTTAATGATAAAAATACTTGTTTTGGATATGATACAAATAAGATTACAATCTTGTCTCGAAGTGGTAAAATATTTTCTTATTCATTGAAAGAAAAGGCAGAAGTAGCTAAAGATATAGTTGATAAAATTAAAAAAATATAATTATTTAAAGAAATGTTGAATTTTATTTTGTGAAGTCAAAAAAAAAACATAATTTTGATTTTCGAAATGAAGCAATATAAACGACATATAGCCCATAACGAAGAGTCCAATCAATATTTGATTGGTAAAGAAGATTTTTTTATAATTTATATATAACCAATATTCCGACAAGGGATATTGGTTTTTTTTATATATGGGTGTCTTGTTATATATTCTTTGTGGTTTTATTATGAAATTTTCACTTTAAATATAAAAATATGAATACAGGAAGTATAGTTTCAATCGAAGATTTGTCTAAAGAACAAATTATGGAGATTCTTGAAATTGCTAGAGAATTTGAAAAAAATCCAAATCAAAGATTACTTGAAGGTAAGGTTGCTGCATCACTTTTTTTTGAGCCATCAACACGTACTCGTTTAAGTTTCGAAACTGCCATAAATAGATTGGGTGGTAGAATTGTAGGATTTACAGATGCAAGTACATCCAGTGTTACTAAGGGTGAAACATTAAAAGATACCATTAAGATGGTAGATAATTATGCGGATATAATAGTTATGCGTCATCCTCTTGAAGGAGCTGCACGTTATGCTAGTGAGATTGCTAAAGTGCCTGTTTTGAATGCTGGTGATGGCGCTAATCAACATCCTTCACAAACGATGTTAGATTTGTATTCAATTTATAAGACTCAGGGAACTTTGGAAAATCTTTCAATTTGTATGGTTGGGGATTTGAAATATGGGCGTACAGTTCATTCTCTTGTACAAGCAATGAGCCATTTCCATCCAACTTTCCATTTTATTTCTCCAGAATCTTTATCTATGCCAGGGTCTTATAAAATATTCTTAAAAAAACTCGATATCCCTTTTCATGAGCATAAAGATTTAGATTCTATAATAGATGAGACTGATATTCTTTATATGACAAGAGTACAAAAAGAGCGCTTTGCTGATCCTTTGGAATATGAGAAAGTTAAAAATGTATATATTCTTAAGAGATCAATGCTTGACGGAACAAAAGATAATATGAAAATATTACATCCACTTCCACGTGTTAATGAGATTAGTGTAGATGTGGATGACAGTCCAAAAGCTTATTATTTTGAACAAGCTAAGAATGGAGTTTATGCTCGTGAAGCTATGATATGTAGGGCGTTAGGTCTTAAATAAAAATAGTTTTTGGAAACTATTTAAATTTTAAAAAAAAAATGTATAAAAAATAAGATATGGCTAAGAAAGAATTACAAGTAAGTGCTATAGAAAATGGTACTGTTATAGATCATATTCCATCACATTGTGTTTTTGATGTAATGAATATATTAGGAATAAAGAAATTAGATAATGCTGTCACAATAGGTTATAACTTGTCAAGTAAAAAATTGGGACGCAAAGCTGTTGTAAAAATTTGGAATAAATTTTTACAAGATCAAGAAATAAATAAAATAGCTCTAATAGCTCCAATGGCTAAGATTAATATTATTAAAGATTATGAAGTTGTGGAAAAAAAGACTGTTGAGGTTCCTGAAACAGTTGAAGGAATTGTTAAATGCGTGAATCCTAAGTGTATTACTAATCACGAAAATATTAAAACTAAATTTACTGTGGTAGGTAAAAATCCTATTGTCTTAAAATGTCGTTACTGTGATAAATTGACAGATCAAGATAATATGGAAATGATATAATTTTACATTTTGTTTCTTTTGTTTAGATGTCCTTATATATAAAACTATAATGAAAAAATCAATTCTTCTATTTTTAATTCTATTAAGTTTCTCTTTCAATCATATTACAGCTCAAGTAGTATCATCAAAAAAGTATGACGATAATTATAAAAAAGTAATGGAACGAACTAAATGGTGGCGTGAGGCTCGTTTCGGAATGTTTATTCATTTTGGAGCATATGCTGTGCCTGCTCGAGGTGAATGGGTAAAATCGAATGAACGTTTGACTACTGAAACGTATCAAAAATACATTGACGAGTTTAATCCAAAGGATTTTGATGCCAAGGCATGGGCCAAAATAGCAAAAGCTGCTGGAATGAAATATGCAGTTCTTACGGCCAAACATCACGATGGCTTTTGTATGTTCGATAGTAAACTTACTGACTATAAACTCAGCAAAAATTTTGGAGGACGCGATTTGGTTAGAGAATTTCTCGATGCTTTCCGCGCTGAGGGATTGAAGGTTGGTTTGTATTATTCACTTATAGATTGGCATCATCCTGATTATCCCAATGTGGGTAATCATCCTCAGCGCGATGACAAAGAATATGGGAAACAAAATTTTAATTTTGACAATTACTTGAAATACATGCATGGGCAGGTTGAAGAATTGGTTAAAAACTACGGGAAATTAGATATAAT
>Ga0265294_10009314_pt1 | contig 11338 bp, 12 predicted proteins | sample MunlanPumphouse3_FD_192504 | JGI IMG/M metagenome (GOLD analysis project Ga0265294, IMG submission 192504) | Groundwater microbial communities from a municipal landfill in Southern Ontario, Canada - Pumphouse #3 | ecosystem: Environmental > Aquatic > Deep subsurface > Groundwater | place...
ATCGCGTTTACGACCAGTGCTAATGACTGCATTTACCACAATTTTGGGTATGCTACCAATGGCACTTAGCCAGGGCGAGGGTTCCGAAATGTGGCGCCCAATGGGTATTGTTGTAATTGGCGGACTCTTAGTTTCAACAGTAATTACGCTAATTGTTATACCTGTGCTATACGGAATTATCTCGCGCCACGGCGAGCGAGACAAGGAAGAGAGAATCCGTAAAGAGTTTGTTTTTATGCAAATTAAAAATAATAACGGAAACGGAAATAGCGAACACTAAAACCCTACATGGGGCATCCATGAAAAAAGTGTTAAGCTGTAAGATAATAGTTACTTCATGGATGTTCCATCAGGTTTTTGAAAATAAAAACACACACAAATGAAAGCAGTATTTATAGTATTTAACCAGGCCAATACAGAGCGTGTTGAGTATATGCTTGAGCAACTGGAGATCAGAGGATTTACGTTTTTTGAACAGGTCCAAGGGCAAGGAAGTAAAACCGGCGAACCTCGTCGTGGAACCCATACCTGGCCCGAGATGAACTCGGCCATTATTACAATGGTTGACGATGATAAGGTTGACATGCTTCTAAAAACGGTACGCAAACTTGATTTGCGCAATAAAGAAATTGGCGTAAGAGCGTTTGTATGGAATATTGAGCAAGCCATTTAAGAGTTTTTTCATAGCATAGCAAACCGTGCTTGATATCTTCGGGCACGGTTTTTCTATTCCCTTCAAATAAATAACCTGCTTACTATTCACACTCTCCAGAGCAAGCAATCGCCCTATTAAGCCGCCTAATTTCTCTATTAAGGAAAATAAATGAGACTATACCCGCTATAACGTCGGAAATTGGCGCAGAAACCCAAACGCCTGTCAACCCCCAAATAGGAGGTAAAATCAGCAGGATGGGTATCAGTACAATCACCTGCCGGAGTAATGATATAAACGCCGATATTATAGCTTTTCCGGTGGATTGAAAAAAATTGCCAGCAACTATCTGAAATCCAATTATAGGCAATGCCATCATAAAAATACGCAAACCCCTCTTCCCTATTTTAAGAAGTTCCGCATCCGATGAGTTAAAAATCTTGATAAAAAAACCAGGGAAAAGTTCCATCACCAAAAACCCTCCGATAGAAATAAGCACCGCAGCCTTTAAGCTAAGGAATAGCGTTTGCTTTACGCGCACATAATTGCCTGCACCATAGTTAAAACCATAAATTGGCTGCGATGCCATGTTTATGGCGATTATGGTCATAACAACCAGCATCGATATGCTATTTATTATGCCCATTGCCCCCACCGCCAGGTCGCCACCATACTTAATTAGCTGTACATTAAACAGGCCGTGTACAACGCTTGATGCCAATTGCATAGAGAATGGCGAAAATCCTATTGATATGATTGACACCACAACTCCCCACTTAATTGGAAAATATTTAGCTTTTAGCTTCACAACCGAGTTCGTAGATCGGAAATGCCGTATTACCCATATGCAAAGAATAAATTGTGAAATAATGGTTGCCACAGCTGCCCCCTTAACCCCCATACCCAAAGCAAAAATAAAAATCGGGTCGAGCACAATATTTGTCCCTGCACTAATAAGCATAGAGTACATGGCAATTTTAGCATTCCCCTCGGAACGAATTATATTATTTAAGGAGAAACCCACCATGTTAAAAGTTACCCCTAGCAGTATAATATTCAAATAATCATTGGCATAGCCAACCGTATCGGGCCCAGCCCCAAACATTCGGAGTAATGGGTCTTTTATCAAAAACCCAACCCCAGCCATTACTATGGATATTATAATAAGTAGAATAAAGGCGTTACCCAGCACCCGCTCGGCCAGGTTATACTGTTTTTTTCCCAGATGAATTGATATACGAACCCCAGCCCCTATGCCAATAAGCATCGAAAAGGCCATCATAATTATCATAATAGGAAACACTACGCTTAACCCCGTTAGGGCAAGAGCCCCAACGCCTTGCCCAACAAAAATACGGTCGACTATATTGTAAAGGGAGTTTACCACCACACCGGTAAATGCAGGAACAAAAAACTTCCATAGCACTTTCCGTATGGGCGCATCGGCAAGTAGCTTTATATTATCGTGTTGTGCTTCCAAGCTGTGCTAATTTTTTAACCCACAAAGGTATAAATAATGATGCTTAGGAAAGAATTTAAAGCAATGATAAGTAACAAGCTAATACATAAAACCTATGCTAAAGCAATAAAAAAGGGAAATCCCTTAGGGTTTCCCTTTTTTATAAACGTTAAAGATATAGCTATGCTTACCTAAATTTTTCCAACTCACAAATCTCTATTTCAACGGTAGACTTGTTAGCCATGTTATCTGAAATTGGGCAACGAAGCTCAATCTCTTCAAGATACGCGTTTTTCTCCTCCTCTTTCATGTCAGCATCAATCTTAACGCACGTACGAACCTCTGTAAAACCAGCTCTACCATCTTTGGTTTGCCCCATTAGGAAACCCTTGTCTATATCACCTTCTACCATAACCTCAACTCCTTTGAGGTCGATTTTGCGTTGCATGGCAATAATGCGCGCCAAAGCAGAAATACACCCTGCAAGTGATGTCAAATAAACCTCAAGTGGATTTGGCCCCTCATCGGTTCCACCCACCTCTTTGGGTTGGTCAATTACAAATGGATGAGAGCACTGCACTTCGGTTCTGAAGCCAGCACCCATTTTTGAACTTACTTTAATTGTTGAAGTCATAATAGTGTTATTTTAGTTTGAAATATTCTTTTCTAATCAAGTAACAGAAAAAGTTGAATTTTGTTGACAAGCGATTCAATAAATATCTCAATATCCTGTCTTACAGATATATAACAACTAAAACCACTTCTATTAAACATTTACAAAACCTATAATTGCCAAAATCACACTAAAATTTCACAGGTTAACGAATAAATATGCTCCTAATTTGTATAGTTTTTTGCAGTTTTAGTTAGTGAGTAAAAACATTTTTGTGTAATTTGTAAAAAATATAATTCAACAGGTAACCAACCCATAGTAAGCAATGAAAAACATTAACGTAAAGCTCGATAATTTGGGGGAGATTTTTCCCGATAACTGGACCCAGGAACAAGTATCAAAAGGAAAAACAACCTTTTTAAAACGCCTTTCGGAACTCACACACAAGCACTACGGAGGGAAAATACAGGTTGTACCAAAAGTGCCAGTACCTGGGTTTAACTGGTTTAATGTATGGTATACGCCGGGCGTTTCAAAAGTGTCAACCAATATTCGCGATAGTAACAACACCTCATTCGACCTCTCAAACCGTGGCAACCTTGTGGCGGTTGTAAGCGACTCAACCCGAGTTTTGGGCGATGGCGACTGCACCCCTCCGGGCGGACTGGGCGTTATGGAGGGCAAAGCGTTTTTAATGAAATACCTAGGCGGCATTGATGCCGTAGCCCTGTGTATTGATAGCAAGGGGAAAGATGGGAAAAACGATCCAGAGAAAATTATCGACTTCGTAAAAATGTGTCAGCATAGCTTCGGTGCGGTTAACCTCGAAGATATTTCGCAACCCAACTGCTTTAGGGTCCTCGATGCTTTACGCGAAGAATGCGATATACCTGTATGGCACGACGATGCCCAGGGAACAGCCTGCGTTACGCTAGCGGGACTAATTAACGCCCTTAAGCTGGCCGGAAAGCAGCTGGGCGATGCCAAAATTGTATTTTATGGTGCAGGAGCATCAAACACCACCATTGCCCGCCTAATAATTGCCGATGGTGGCAACCCCGCTAACATGGTTATGTTCGATAGTAAGAGCTCGCTAAACTCAAGCAGAAACGACATAAAGGCCGATGCCCGTTTTTACCGAAAATGGGAAATTTGCGAGAGCACTAACCCCAACAACATACAAACCATTGAGGAGGCAATGAAAGGTGCCGATGTACTTATATCATTGTCTAAACCAGGGCCCGACACCATTAAAAAAGAATGGGTTAGCCTTATGGCAAGCAAATCAATTGTGTTTGTTTGCGCCAACCCGGTTCCCGAAATTTATCCGTACGCCGCAAAGGAAGCAGGAGCATTTATTGTTGCAACCGGTCGTGGCGATTTTCCGAATCAGGTGAACAACTCCCTTGGTTTTCCCGGAATACTTAAGGGGGCGCTAATTGTACGTGCACAAAAAATTACCGATGCCATGGCCATAACCGCCGCTCACTCGCTTGCCAACTACGCCGAAAAACGCGGAATAACACCCGATAACATTACCCCCACCATGGACGAGGCCGATGTATTTCCCATTGAAGCAGCCGATGTAGCCATGCAAGCAATAAAAGATGGTGTTGCCCGCAAACCAGTAACCTGGGACGAGGCTTACCGTATGGCAAAACAGGATATTGACTACTCACGCTCGCTAACCAAAAGCCTATGCAGTAACGGTTTTATCTCAGAGCCACCACAGAAAATGCTTCAGGAAGCATTAGATTTTACTATTAAGGAGATTATGGGATAAATTGATACCAGGCTACACTATTGATTGTTATTTAGAAATTATGCACAAGCACATATAGCAACATTTGAATACTGCAATAACTCTTAGTCGTACTTTACGAACATTATGATTTTCTGTACCAAAAATTTAAGGTAACAAATAAAAACCTTAGATTTGTTGAATGTTGACCCCAATTATTCATTCGAACAACTGCTGTCGCCGACAGCGACTAAGTTTCACAGCCAATTTTGTTACCCAAAAATGGGATTAACTAGGTAGGGGGTAACCCGCACTTACATACATCTTTAACAAAAAAAGATGAATAATGCGGGTTAACAATAGAATAACAAGAATAAAAAATTAGTAGGATGGCATACATACCATTTCACCAAATCTGCCCCGAGGTGGCAGAAAAAGAGACGCGAGTAATTAGCGTACTCCATAAAGATAATGAATTTGAACTTCCAGTAGGAAATTACGCCTTTGTTGAGCTTTTTTGCAACGAATGCGATTGCCGAAGAGTGTTTTTTCAAGTATTTTTTAATCAAAAGAAAGTAGCAACCATTGCGTATGGATGGGAAAGTCTTCATTTCTATAGAAAAGCATTTAAGGGTTTTAGCGAACAGGATATAAAAGAGATAAAAGGCCCCACTTTGGATTCATTCCAGTATCAATCGGATATTTCCAGAGGAGTTTTCAAGCTGTTTAACAAATTGCTGTTTACTGATAAAGCATATTTGGCTCGGATAGAAAGACATTATAAGCAGTTTACAAAAATGTTATAACCAAATCATAATTAATAGTTCAGCTCCCAAAAATGGCTATAATTCATAAGGGTTTCAGAGGGTTTAGAGCATTATATCCCGCATCAATTTTGGAGTGTAAGTTGATAGGATTGAAACCCATAATCCGCAACTAATCATTACAGCAACCATTAGAATAAAACAAATAGAGATCCCAAGCCACAAATTAAAAAACCAGTAGCATGAATACAGAAAAACATCTTGCAAAATTAATTGAGGAGATTAAGAAGCAAGGACTTGAAAATATGGATGAGATTAATGAGTTCTTACAAAAAATGCAGGGGCAAAGTATTGATGATATACCTGAAAGAACGGATAATAAAGGACGTTCGCAGGACTTAGTTTATGACGCATACGAACAGCCCGTTGCAAAAGGAAAAAAATTGGTTAAACAGGCTCTTGAGCTCGACCCAGACAATGCTGATGCTTATAACTATCTGGCAAGTTTAGAAAAGGATATTAATAAAGCAATAGTGCTGTTTGAAAAAGCAATTGCAGCTGGCGAAAAATCGCTGGGAAAGAAATTTATGGAGGAAGAAAAAGGACATTTCTGGGGAATGATTGAAACACGACCCTATATGCGAGCTAAGGCTGGCCTTGCCGACTGTTTTTATGCTCAAAAAGAGGTTGATAAGGCCATTGAAATTTATGAGGAGATGCTGGAGCTAAACCCAAGGGATAATCAGGGCATTAGATATTTGCTATCGACATTATTATTGGGTAAAAAAGACTTGTCTAAATTTCAAGCTTTTTTAAAAAATTCTGAGGAAGAAAATTGCGCTGTTTGGAATTATAACAACGCGCTATACCACTTTAAAAAATTGGGGCAAACAGCTAAAAGCGATAAAGCATTACTAAACGCATATAAAAACAATAAATTTGTAATAGACTATTTGCTAGGAATTAAAAAAATGCCCAAGGAATTGCCGCAATACGTTGGAATAGGTGATGAAAACGAAGCTATTTCGTATATTTACGGAGCGTGGGAAATTTGGGAAAATACAGAGGGAGCATTTAGCTGGCTTCACGAATTTAAGGCTAATAGACTGAAAGTGAATTGATTGAGTGTTCCAACACGCATAAAACAGACTATACCAATGAAACGGAGTAAAATATATATAGGGCTCTTCCGATGTGGTTGGCTTAATGTGCTTATAGGTTTTTTGCAAAAGTGAGTCAGACCTCTACGATAAGCTCGAAGTTTCCGCGCAAAAATCAGGTTCTGGGTTTAAATAAGTAAAATTTTTGCGCAATTTAAAAGATGATTTTCATGGGCTAGGAAAAAACTATTTTCCTGAAATTACAGATTTACAATTCAATGACCAAATTAAGAAGCAGATTGAAAAATCAAAAAAAAAGATTTTGATGAAGCATGGGTAAACCAATAAAACAGCTAATTATGATCAGACAAACAGCAACAAACTTAATACTTGCAGCCATGATATTCTCGTTTTCCGCATGCTCTAGCATACCCAAGGGAGTTAAAGCTGTTTCGCCATTCAATAAAGAAAAGTATTTAGGAAAATGGTATGAAATTGCACGCTTCGATTTTAAGTTCGAAAGGGGCTTAAACAACACTACCGCCGAATATTCCATACGCGATGATGGAAAAATTAAGGTGCTTAACAAGGGCTATAATTACGAAAAAAAAGAATGGAGCCAGGCAATTGGCAAAGCCAAATTTGCTACCGATGACTCTGTTGCAATGCTTAAAGTCTCTTTTTTCGGTCCATTCTATTCGGGATATAACGTCATAGCTATTGATAAGGATTACCAGTATGCGCTTGTATCGGGTGGAAATTTCGACTATTTATGGGTTTTATCACGCGAAAAAACTATACCCGACGATATAAAACAGGAATATTTAAAGATTGCTGACGATTATGGGTTCAACACAAGCAACCTCTTATGGATTGAGCACAACCAATAAACATCCAATTATTAGTAGCGAAATATGAATTTATAACCAAAGAGTAGAATACCGGTATTTGAAGTAAAAAAATTTATCGTTATTTTTTACATAGTAGGAACGTGGGTTTTTTAATACCCTACACAAGGGATATATTTATAAAAACAACCCCTTTTGCCCTCATATTAAGCGTGTACCTACTGGCACTTTATCACCAGAACTACACAAAAAAACTCTTATATTCGCCGTAATTTATATTTTAGGTTTTTTTATCGAGGTAATTGGTGTTAAAACGGGGCCAATATTTTGAAACTATGGATACCATTAAAGGCGCATTTAGCTACAGTGGCAATCCAGTACTAGCTATTGCCAACCATATTAGTTGGTGGGACGGGTTTTGTCTAATGCACCTAAACCTAAAAGTACTTAACCGCAAGTTTAACTTTATGATGCTAGAGGTGCAGCTAAAAAAACATTGGTATTTTCAATATTCAAGAGCCTATTCTGTGAAGAAAAAATCGCAAAGCGTTATTAGCAGCATTGCATACACGGCAGAACTATTGCAGCATTCAAAATAATATGGTATTTATGTTTCCTCGGAGAGAAATAAATTCACTATCATTGGCGTCCGGTTAATATTTATAGATTCCTCCCTACGGTCGGAATGACAGGGCGTTGAGTTGTATTTGGGAGGGGAGGGCTTGGCTAGCGGCTTCGCCGCTAGCCAAGCCCTCCCCTAAAAACTAAACATTTGTCATTGACAAAGCCATTTCTATTTTCAACGGTTTTGTCGAACATACGTTTCAGATCGAAACGCAGTGAAGCGAAGAATCTATAATGTTTAACTTTGTTTTTACCGGACAATAGTAATTCACTCTATAACAATTCCATAAAATTTGAAAAAGGTGTACAAAAAACTATTGGGCTATGCGCCGATGAAGTACAGGTGCTATTTGTTGCTAATTTGGTTGATTGTTTTTCTGTCTCAAAACCAAACCTGTTCACATATATCAAAGCGTATACAGCAAAGCAGCTAAATAATAACGCTGTTGAAACAGAGTACAATACATTCTATAATAGCGTGTTAAGCATTCAAAAAACTAAAACCTCATGATGCTATATCTGGCTTACATATCCATTGGTTTTGTGGTATTTCAATTGACAAATACGGTACTAAACTTCATATTTAGCCAAACAATAAAAAAAGACGCCATACCACCGAATGAACTAATTTCAGTGTTAATTCCAGCTCGCAACGAGGAGCATAACATCCGTAATATTCTTGCTGATTTACAAAAAATGAAAAACGATAAGCTGGAAATTATTGTTTTCGATGATCAATCAACCGATAATACCGCCCAAATAGTAAAACAGTTCGCCAATAGCGATAATAGAGTAAAGCTGGTACAGTCAGAAAAAATTCCTCAGGGTTGGCTGGGTAAGAACAACGGATGCTACCAGCTGGCACAACAGGCAAAAGGCAGCTACTTTTTATTTGTAGATGCCGACGTAAGATTACAGGGTAACATTATAGAAAATGCCGTGAGCTATCTTAAGAAATACAAATTGGGTTTACTCTCGGTTTTCCCCACACAAATACAAAAAACGCTTGGCGAGAAGGTTACCGTGCCCATAATGAACTATATTCTATTAACCCTGCTGCCCTTAATTTTTGTAAGGATATCACCATTCTCGTCACATTCGGCAGCAAACGGTCAGTTTATGCTATTTAATGCGCATACCTATAAGAAGCTACAGCCACATAAAACATATAAATCTTCGGCGGTTGAAGATATAGCCATATCGAAGTATTTTAAGCAGCAAAAAGTGAAAATAGCGTGCCTCATAGGCGAAAAAAGAATACAATGCAGAATGTACAAAAGCTACAATGAGGCACGAAATGGTTTTGCAAAAAATGTATTTATGTTTTTTGGAAACCACCCCACCTTAGCCTTTTTATTTTGGACATTTGCAACGCTAGGGTTTGTTCCGGTACTAATAGCGCTGCCTAACATTATACTACCATATATTATAGCAATTGTTATTATACAGCAGCTATACTCATACACAAGCAAACAAAATATACTTTATAGCATCATTTTATTCCCTGTGCAGCTAATATTTTTATTTCAGGTAATGCTAAAAAGTATTTTTGTAAAAAGAAGTAAAAATTACATATGGAAAGGACGAAATATTTATTCATAATAGCATTCATTTTATTTAGTCTTGCTGCAGCAGGGCAAAATAATAAAACAATATACAACGCATACATACGTGGCGATATGGATACGTGGTAATATGCTATTGATTCAATCGAAACCAAAGAGCCTAAAACAAATAGAGAGATACTGGATCTAATAAACTATCAGTACGGATATATTGCGTGGTGTATTAGCAAAGAGAAAAGCCGAGAAGCACGAAAGTATATTAATAAAGCCGAAAAACTAATTGAAACACTCGATAAGCAGAACTATAACAGTTCATACATATATGCATACAGAGCCGCTTTTGTTGGCTTCGAAATAGGGCTAGCTACATACAAAGCACCCTTTATTGGCCCACAGAGCTTATCATACGCAAACCAATCGGTGGCAACCGATACTTTAAATCCGCTAGCGTATGCACAGCTGGGCAATATTGCCTTTTACACCCCAAAACTATTTGGTGGTTCTAAAGCAGAAGCCATGCAGCACTATGCTAAAGCATTAAAACTAATGCAAACCAACATGCAGAATTTAAAAAACAGCTGGAATTATTTAAACCTACTAGCTACCATTATTAATGCACACATGGAGCTAGAGCAGTACAAAATGGCAAAAAAATATTGCCTAATAACGCTTACCTTTGAACCCGAATTTGAATGGGTAAAGAACAAGCTATATCCCGAAATACTAAAAAAACTTACCATATGAGTAAAACAGTAGTAATTGTAGGAACCGGCCTGGGAGGACTTTCCACAGGCTTGCGATTGGCAACCCGAGGATATAAAGTAAAATTTGTAGAAAAAGCACCTCAGCCAGGCGGTCGTTTAAACCAAATTAAAAAAGATGGTTTTACTTTTGATATAGGCCCCATCTTTTTTAGTATGCCCTATGAGTTTGAAGAGCTTATTAAGGATTGTGGCATTGAAATGCCTTTCGATTTTGTTGAGCTAGACCCTCTTTACACCGTTAATTTTCGCGGAAGCGATAGGAAATTTTCTCTATATAAAGATATTGATAAGCTGAGCGAGCAATTTGAAGGAGTAGAGCCAAACTTTAAAACCAAGCTTACAGCCTATTTAAAAAAATGCGAGGCGCTTTATAACGATACGGTCAATATGGTAATTAAACAAAATTTCGATAGCATTCCCAGCTATCTAATGGCATTAATGAAAGTTAATCCGGTACACCTACCCGTACTACTTAAAACGTTCTGGAAGCAGAGCAGCTCTTACTTTGAGTCAAAGGAAGCACAACAAATAGTATCGCTCATTGCATTCTTTTTAGGACGAACACCTTTCGATACCAATGCTGTGTATACGCTATTGTCGCATATTGAGTTTTCGCATACCGGATACTATAATGTAAAGGGAGGAATGTACACCATTGTAACTAGCTTGGTTAATGAGCTTTCGAAACATAACGTATCGTTTGAATACAATACCGAGATAGTTGATTTTAAAGCCACTAACAATAAAATCACATCGCTAACCGACCAAAATGGCAAAACGCATGAAGCCGATATTTTTGTTATAAACGCAGATGCAGCGCTGTTTAGAGGAACCGTGCTTAACAGGAAAAAATTCTCGGATAAAAAGCTAAGTAAAATGACATGGACCATGGGCTACCTAACTTTTTATGTGGGAGTAAAAACTCAATTGCCACAAGTAGAACATCATAATTACTTTTTAGGAGATAATTACGAAACCTACGCAAAGGATGTAATGGTGAACCCAGGAACCCTAGAAAAACCATACTACTACGTTAATGTACTATCGAAACATAATAGTGAATGTGCCCCCAACGGTTGCGAAGCACTGTTCTTTGTTTGCCCTGTGCCAAACCTAATATACAAAACCGATTGGGCCGATAAAGACGAAATGATAAATAGTATTTTAGAAGATTTTTCGGAAAGGTTTAAACAGGATATATCAAAAGA
>Ga0265294_10009315_pt1 | contig 11337 bp, 10 predicted proteins | sample MunlanPumphouse3_FD_192504 | JGI IMG/M metagenome (GOLD analysis project Ga0265294, IMG submission 192504) | Groundwater microbial communities from a municipal landfill in Southern Ontario, Canada - Pumphouse #3 | ecosystem: Environmental > Aquatic > Deep subsurface > Groundwater | place...
GGGATCTGAATACATCTTTTTCCAGTTCCAAGAGGGGTTTTGCTCAGCACAGAAACATACTATACGGGTGAATACCAAATATGTACACGATAATCCGTGAGCTTCAAAGTACTAGTATCTGATCCTCTTGCAGCAGAGGGAATTGCTATATTAAAGGGATTTTGCGAAGTTGATGAGAAAGCTGATCTCTCTGAAGACGAACTCGTAAAAATCATTGGTGAATATGACGCATTGATCGTCCGCTCGGGGACCCAGGTTACTGCCCGGATCATTGAAGCGGCTGACAAAATGAAATACATCGGTCGTGCCGGTGTAGGTATCGACAATATCGACTGTGAAGCAGCCACCAAGAAAGGCATCATCGTTTCCAATGCCCCGGAAGGCAACACGCTGGCAGCAACCGAACACACGATCGCAATGATGATGGCAATGGCCAGAAACATTCCCCAGGCGAGCGCATCCCTGAAGAAAGGCGAATGGAAACGCTCTAAATTCATGGGCAACGAGATGAACGGCAAGGTCCTCGGCGTTGTCGGATTCGGACGTATCGGTCGTGAAGTTGCAAAGCGTGCCCAGGCCCTTCAGATGACGGTCATTGCGTATGATCCGTTCATCCCGGCAGAAGTCGGTGCAGCAATGGGTGTCGAGATGATGAGCGTTGCTGAGCTCTTTACCCGTGCAGATGTTATCACTGTCCACACGCCGCTTATCCCTTCAACGACCCATCTCGTGAACAAGGAGTCTATTGCGACGATGAAGACCGGCGTCCGGCTGATCAACTGTGCCCGCGGAGGTATCATCGGTGAGAAGGATCTCTACGATGCGATCGTCTCCGGGAAAGTGGCAGGAGCTGCTCTGGATGTGTTCGAGACCGAACCGCCGACCGAGTCCCCGCTTCTGAAACTGGATTCTGTGATCGTTACTCCTCACCTTGGAGCAAGCACGGTCGAAGCCCAGAAGAATGTGGCTATCTCCGTTGCTCATCAGTGTATCGATGTCCTGAAAGGTGGATCGGCAAAGAGCGCGGTGAATGCACCGCTCGTAACGCCTGACGTCAAATCGAAGATCGATCCGTATGCAATTCTCGCGGAGAAGATGGGAAGCCTTGCTGCCCAGACCGCTGACGGAGCAATCACGGAAGTTGAGTTTGCTTACCTCGGCGAGATCGCCGACCTTAAGCAGAATCTGAAGTATGTGACCCGTCTTGGGATCAAAGGAATGCTTGGGCAGGTCCTCCATGAGCCGGCAAACATCGTGAACGCCGAGATCATTGCCCAGGGACGCGGTATTACGATCTTTGAGAAGACCTCGACCGAAGCAGGCGATTACAAGTCTCTTGTGACGCTCACGTTCAAGACTGAGAAGGGCACTGAGTCGATCTCCGGTATCGTTACGCGTGCAGGTCCGCGCATCATTTCGATCGGCAAATACGCGACGGATCTTGTCCCAAGCGGATTTGTGATCCTTGCAGATCATGTGAACCGTCCGGGCGTTGTTGGTCCGGTCGGTATGATCCTTGGCAAGCATCATGTAAATATTTCCAGTATGCAGGTCGGCGGCAGGAATGTCGGTTCCGAGTCTCTGATGATCCTCGCTGTTGATGATGTCGTCTCTCCTGAAGTGATGAAGGAAGTCGCGTCAAGTGACGGTATCACTGCGGCAAAGTTCGTTCGGCTGTAAATGCAGGGGATATCCCCTTCATTTCCCAGCACAAGTTAAAAAAATTTATATGTGTCTGGTGACAATCTAGTAAGGCACACAAGGTGCATATATCTGGACTCGTGGTCTAGCTGGCTATGACGTCGCCTTGACATGGCGGAGATCCGGGATTCGAATTCCCGCGGGTCCACTGTTTTTTTGTTTTTGAAATTAAGACCGAACCTACGGAGTTTGCATTAAAATCTTCACCTAAATTTATTTGAGCCTGAATGAATCGCTGTTCGCGATTCTGGACACATTTATGCCTTTTTCTCTTGCATTGGCTAATAATTCCTTAGAGAGGTATAATGTAGTGCGTTAGTTCAATTTCCCGTCATTTTGTTTGTTTTTTGATTTTACCATTTTTGCGCTTTCCATTTTCATTGTGCATAACTTTAGGCAAGGTTATGCTGTTCTGATGGGTAATTTCTGCGTTATGAGCTCATAAAATGGATGTTCAAATTTTGTAATATTGTCGACGCGGGTTAGATTGAGTTCGGATCGATTTTTTAGGATAATGGTTTTATCGCGCGTGGAGGTTTTCGGAGGCTTAAAAATTTCTCTTTTGTAACATCTCACCTCTCCTAATTTGGATTTGAATTTTTGTTGGATTGGAGATTTCATATCTCATTAAGAGACATTTTATTGTATGAGTATCTCCTATTATTCAAATAATGAGTGATGATATAGCAATAGATATTTTTGAAAATAAAATGATAATAAGAGACGTTTCAGACATCGCAAAAAAACGGATGAGTAATTCAAATGGAAAAATATGCAAGCCCGTATTATTTATACGACGAAAAGATAATTCTTGAACAACTCAGTATTTTGAAAAATGCTTTCCCAAACTGTAAATTATTTTACTCAGCAAAGACGAACCCCAATAAAAATATCTTAGAAACCCTTGCAAAAAACGGATGCGGGATTGATGCGGCAAGTTCAAGAGAAGTCAGTTATGCAGTCGAATTAGGCTTAACAAAGAGAAATATTTCATACTCATCCCCTGGAAAGACAAGAGAAGACATTAAATACGCTTTAGAAAACGGCACAATAATAGCTGACAGTTTTTCAGAACTGAAACTTATTGATGAGGTTGCGAAGGAAAAACAGGTAACTGCTGAAATAGGTCTAAGGATAAATCCAGAGTTTAGTATATTTGGCAATGCCTTGCCCTCACAATTTGGTATAGATGAAGGAGAGGTTTTGGAAAATAAATCATTCATCATTAATATGTCAAATGTAAAAGTCGTTGGTATTCACGTCCATATCCAATCGCAAATTTTAGATCATACTTTGCTCTCGCGTTACTATGAAAATGTTTTCAGATTAGCTCTTCGATTGAAAGAAAACGGATTTGATATTCGATTCATTAATTTTGGAAGTGGTTTGGGTGTAGCCTATGACAAAATAAATGAGTCTCCTCTAGACATCGAAAAATTATCAGAACAGATGAATAATCTGATCAAAAAATATAATTCAGTTCTTAATGCTGAACTTATTTTAGAACCAGGAAGATTTTTAGTCTGTCAAAGCGGGAAATATTTTACAAAAGTAATTGACAAAAAAATTTCACGTGGAACAACTTACTTAATCGTCGAAGGCGGACTTAATGGATTTTTGCGACCATGTATTGCCAATTTGGTAAAAAAGTTCTCAGGCGAAATTTCATTTTCAGCAGAGCCTCTGATTACGAATAATAATCCGTGCGATTTTTTTATTTTGAATGAGAGGACGAAGCAGGAAAAAGTTACAATCGTGGGCAATCTATGTTCAGCGTCTGATGTTTTGGCAAAAGATGTTTTCGTGAATGAGGCAGATATTGGGGATTTGCTTCTGATTACAAACGCGGGTAGTTACGGTTATTCGCTGTCGCTCAGTGATTTTGCAGGGCAAAGACCTCCTAAAGAATATTTCAAATTAGTGAATGGTGAGATTATCTGAAACACACGATTTAATAACTTATCATTCTCACGCCTCTTTCTGCCAGATTATTCGTGAAAAGAACATTTGCCTTCTCTCTAACGTTCTTTTCCTTCCATCAAATAATCATCTGATCCGCTTTAGTTCTGTATTCGGGAGGAACCGATGTACATCCCGTATCAGATCAGACTATTTTCGCAAAATCCGGAAAAATTATTTTGCCGGTTTGTTCAAATGGGCTTTCAGCTTCTCCCAAATCTCAGAATGTCTGAGCGAGGTCGAACCCGGATAGGCTCTTGCCATACGCCTGGTCTGGTAGTGGAGTTTGGAGATCAGCAGCTTCTCATCCACGTGCTCCTCGATTTTATCATGGAGCGTATCGCGTATCTTCGCTGCCTCTACAAGGGTACTGCTCACTCTGGCGTTGATACCTTCTTCCGCTGCACGAAGCCGCTCGTTCAGCTTCAGGAGTGAGGAAACAGAAACGGCAATATCTATTGCTAAAATCACACCAATGATCCCGGCAGCGATATTTATCACCATATCCGGTATTTGGGTCGTTGTTTGGGTGGTGAGCGGTTCGATGACCATTATGAAGAGGACCGAAAGGAGACCAAAGAACAGTGAACATTTCAGGCAGATCCTTCCCTGAAAGTTGAACCTATTTTTTGAGTAGTCCCATAATTTAATGTGGAAAAATGATTCTAATATCACGGCAACAGTATATTCCAGAATCGTTGCGAGCAGCATTCCCCCGAAAAATACCACGAGAATATTGATGAGATTGAAGGCGACTGCCGGCGTCGGAAGATCAAGACTTTCGAATGCATTCACGGCAAGCATGACGAGAACGGCCCCAAAACCATAGATCGGGATGACCGGGCCGTTTAAAAATCCGCGGTTGATGAAGTGTTTGGCATTCACTGAGCAGTATGTCGTTTCCCAGATCCATCCAAGAAAACTGTAAAAAATGAACCCGAGAAAGTAGGCTGCTGGTATCATTATTTACTTTAGGTCGAGTCAGGTAAAAAAGATACGGAAGTCTAGTTCGCCCATGATGACCGATATTCGACGTGTTTGCTTTGAAAAATGTTCTTCATGTGATAGATATGGCTGATTTATGGAACAATGTCCATGTTTTTATCTTTGAGAGCCGGGCGTCTCCTGAATTGGACAAAGGTTTTCTCCTAAGATCGAAAATAGTACAGACACGAGAATAAGAGAGCAGTCGTACAACGTCGAACCGATTCTGTGAGCATACCTATCAATGATGAATACGTCAATTCAGGAAAACGAAGCAGTGCTGCAGGAGATCCTCTCCTCTTGCGAGGCTTTCCGCCTGCTTGAAACAAAGCAGTTTATGCAGCACGGGGACACGAACGTGTACGATCACTGTATAGCTGTCGCGCGAGTCAGTTGTCTTCTTGCAGATAAGATGGGGTTATCGGTGGATCGCGAATCTCTGATCCGGGGTGCTCTGCTTCATGACTATTTCTTTTATGACTGGCATGTCCCGGATCCAAAACACCGTCTGCATGGATTCACCCATCCGAAGCGTGCTTTGCAGAATGCGATGGATGATTTTGCATTGACCCCGGTGGAGCAGAATATGATCATCCGCCATATGTTTCCGCTGACACCGATCCCTCCGAGATGTTTGGAGGGCTGGGTGTTGTGTATTGCGGATAAATTCTGTTCGACTTTGGAAACGGGACGGTTTACCCAAAATACGTTTGCACGGTGTTTCTATGCGGGACTGGGGGAGAGGGGGTGATCCGTTTTCTCTCTCCAACGGATCGGCATATCGACTGACAGACCCGTATATTCTCAGTTATTTCTCAGTCCTGCCGGAACAATATCACTCACCATTGAAATACTGTCGAAAAAATCATCTAAAAAAAATATATGTTATTCTTCAACGATTTTTCGAATAAGCCCCATCACGCTTGGCTTCTGCTGCCTCTTCACCCGTGAAACCCTGCTCACCGTCCGGGGGGCATTCATCTCCTCGTTCATCCGTGTGGTGATCTCATCGAAGATCCGCTTGTATGCTGCACAGTGCGGATCGACCCCCTTAAGGACCCCTCCCGTCGGCGCTATCGCATTATACGGGCACCCTCCTCTGCAGTACGTGATATGAGCACAGTCTTTGCATGCCGTATCCACATACTCCTTGAATGCCAGCATCCGTTTGCCTGCATGGCTCGCCATCAGGCTCTCGATCGACGGTGCGTCTCTCACATGGCCCATCACCCATTCCGGCATCCCGATGAACCGGTAACACGGATAGATCTCCCCGTCCGGTCCAATCGCAAAGGTCGTACCCATGCAGTCCGCATACGTACACACGCTTCCTACCCTCGTAAACACACACCGGCAGAGATCATTGATGTTCATGATCTCAAGTTCATCCGCATGTTCGATCGCTTCGTCCAGAAGATAGACCAGCAGTTCGCCGTACTCTTCCGGAGCGAGTGTCCAGGCATTCGGATTCTCTCCCTTCAGTGACGGCAGAGCCGGATGGAGTTTCATGACCCAGCCCTGTTCCTTGAAAAAGTTCACGATATCCTCTTTCTGCTTCACGGAAGAGTTGGTGAACGTGCAGATGAATCTGACTAAAAGCCCGTGAGCTACGGCGATCCTGTAGCCGGCAAGGCAGCGTTCAAAGTATTCATCGCCCCGCTGATAATTCGTGAGCTCCTGTGGTCCGTCAATGGACGAACCGATCGGGACCTGGTATTCTGCAAGGATCTCGGCGAGTTCGTCATCCATCAGCCAGAGATTGGTCTGCATGGCAAACTCCGGCGAGAGATGCGGGAGTCCTTCTGAGATTTTTTTGAGAGCAAGCCTGTAAAACTCTGCTCCGGCAAGCAGGGGTTCTCCGCCGTGAAACGTAAACGTGACCCGCTGTTCTTCGAGTGGTTTGAGCCAAGTGACAATATCATCTATCGTGTCAAGCGTCATCCTCGGGGAAGTTTCGTCTGAACTCCAGCAGTATTTGCAGCGCCCGGGGCACCCGAGTGTCGGTATGATCATGACATGGAACGGATTTTTCATTGGTGTCACTACGTTTGTCATGATACATGTTTATTATTTTTGTCTGCGCACAACTACATACATGACAGCACAGAAAGTACTTCTTTCCACCAATCACGGTGACATCACTCTTGAACTCCGTGAAGACATGCCGGTCACGACCGGAAACTTTACGAAACTTGTCGGCGACGGATTCTACAACGGCGTCGTTTTCCACAGGATCATCGACGGATTCATGCTTCAGGGCGGCGACCCGACCGGTACCGGCTGCGGCGGACCGGGATACAAGATCCCTGACGAGTTCATGCCCGACAACAAAAACAACAAAGGCACTATCGCTATGGCAAATGCCGGACCAAACACCGGCGGTAGTCAGTTTTTCATCAACCTTGCAAACAACAACTATCTCGACAATGCCCACCCGGCATTCGGGAAAGTCGTTGAGGGTATGGAGATCGTCGAAAAACTTGGGAAAGTCAAGACCAACCACTCCGACAAACCTTTAGAAGAAGTTGTGATCGTAAAAGCGACCCTTCTCTAATTTTTTTTTAAAAAAAGGTGCGTGATCAGACGCACTTCAGTTTCACGAGATCATCTTCGACCGAAGAGCTCGGCTGAAGACCGAATGTTTTCACCAGGACATCTAATACATCCGGCGAAACAAAGTTGGGGAGTGTCGGTCCAAGCATGATGTCTTTGATGCCTAAGTGCAGCAGTGCAAGTAAAACCAGGACTGCTTTCTGCTCATACCAGGCGATGTTGTAGGAGATCGGCAGATCGTTTACTCCGCATTTACATGCATCCGCTAAGGTGAGCGCGATCACTACCAGACTGTATGAATCATTACACTGTCCGGCGTCGAGGATCCGCGGGATACCTTCGATGTCGCCAAGATCCAGGAAATTGTATCGGTATTTGGCGCATCCTGCGGTGAGGATGACCGTGTCCTTTGGCAGAGCTTTGGCAAACTCCGTATAGTAATCACGACTCTTATCACGTCCGTCACAGCCTGCCATCACGACAAATCTTCTGATCTTTCCGGCATTGATGAGTTCAAGGACTTTTGGCGCAAGGGACACTACTGCATCGTGAGCGCATCCTGTCAAAAGAGCCGGCGTATGCAGATCTTCGGGTGCCTTGCAGGTTTTTGCGAGGCTGATGAGGGCGCTAAAGTCTTTCGTTCCGTCGAGATTTTCCGCTATGTGGGGACATCCCGGAAATCCGACCGCTCCGGTGGTGAACACATACTTTTGATAGGAAGCTGCCGGCGGGACCAGACAGTTTGTCGTAAAGAGGACGGGTCCGTTGAATTTGGGGAGTTCTGTCCGCTGATTTGCCCAGGAAGATCCGTAATTGCCTTTCAGGTGGGGGTATTTCTTCAGACCCGGGTATGCATGCGCAGGCAGCATTTCTCCGTGGGTGTAGATGTCGATCCCGGTATTTTCCGTGGCTTTGAGGAGAAGTTCCAGGTCCTTTAAGTCGTGACCGGTCACGAGGATCCCCGGATTCGTCCCGACCTTGGTCGACACGCTGGTGATCTCTGGAATGCCGTAGGTCTGGTTTGCAGAGTCCAGGAGTGCAAGGGTTTTCACACCGATCTCTCCGCATTCCAGCACAAGGGCGATCCTTTCCTGGATATCCAGATCCTTGAATCTGGATGCAAGCGCTTTTGTGATGAACGGCAGGATCGTCTCATCTGTTTTCCCAAGAATAATTGCATGGGAATAGTATGCGGCGAGTCCTTTGATCCCGAAGAGCAGAAGGGAGTAGAGGGATCTGGCATTGATGTCCTCGATCTTGTCAAGACCGGTGATCTTGGAGTTCACGATCTCTTCTTCTGATTTTGGGGTCCATGCACATTCCGCCGGCTCTCCCGGGACTTTTGGGAGTGCATCTTTTTGTGACGTGATACACGTAAGGTATCCGAGAAACCGGTCCTTATCAAATCCTACATTGGTCAGCGTTGCGAACAGGGCTTCAAGAACGCAGGATTCCACATTCTTGTTTGCCGATTCCAGGCGATAAGCAAGTCCGGACAGTGTGAAGAGTACAGAGTCCTGATATGCTGCGACCACGGAGTTTTTTCCACAGACTCCGCCTGAAGTGCAGGCGGGAGATTTTGCTTCCTGACATTGTTGACAATACATGTTTTTTCACCTTGGTATCTTTTTGATATTACATATATTATGTATACAAAGTTATATACGCATGAGTTTCCAAAACAATACTATGGATGAGAACTGCACCGTAAACCTGACCGTCCGGTATCTGACGAAAAAATGGACGTTATTGATCATTCTTGAGTTGTATAAGGGGGATAATTACACCAAAAGATTCTCGGAACTCAAGGCGAGCCTCCCTGACATTACGGCAAAGATACTCTCGGAACGTCTGCAGGAACTGGAAGCGGAGAACATCATCTCTAAGAAGATCGATGCATCGGTTGTTCCGGTAAAGTCAGAATACACTCTTACCGAGAGCGGTGTTGAACTGATTGGGGTCATTCGGGATATTAAATACTGGGCATTGAAATGGAAGATCGACAACATCCCGTGCGGCAGTCAGGAATGTAAAATCTGTAAACTTTAAGAGGATCAATTTCTTTCTATCATTCGAAAAATTGCATCTAAAATCAGAATTATATACTTGTGATTCAAAGTTACCACTATGAACACAAAAATACAGCCGCGTACGGTATATCTCATGTTCGGATTTGCCATACTGTCCCTGCTTGCCGGATTTTTGGGCACGATCGTTACGATCACCGGTCCCGATTCCTGGTTTGCTCTTGAGCTGATCAGACCCGCCTGGCAGCCTCCGAACTTTCTTTTCGGTCCGGTATGGACCACACTCTATATCCTGATGGGTCTTGCTGCCGGCCTGGTCTTCGCGCAGGGCTGGGAGAAAAAAGAAGTTAAGATCGCGACCATTGTATTTCTGATCCAGCTCGGACTCAATGTATTGTGGTCGTATATGTTCTTCGGCTGGCACCTGCTTCTGGGTTCCACGATCGAGATCGTCATTTTGCTCGCGATGATCTGCGTAACGATGTATCTCTTCTACAAAATCAAACACGCAGCAGGTTATCTGCTTATTCCGTATGTTCTCTGGGTCTCTTTTGCTACCGTATTGACAGCAACGATCTGGATGATCAATCCGATGATGTAAGAGAAAACCTAATTTTTTTGAAAAACGAAGGGCCAAGGCCGGGGGTCGAACCCGGGTCTAAGGATCCACAATCCTAAAGGATGACCAGCTACCCTACCTTAGCTTGAAGCTATGTCTTTGCCGTTGTGGCTCAAACACTCTAATAGATATGGTCTTTTTAGATATTAACATATCTTTTTTTCGTCAGGGATTTTTCCTGTACCCCCTTTATATTAATAATCCCACACTGCCAATATATTATCACTATTTACCTCTGAATGGTTAGTCATCAGAGAATGGGGATTCAATATCATGGCAGAACACATCAGGACTCCTATCGTCTGCGTTTTGGGGCACGTAGATCATGGAAAAACATCGCTCCTCGACCGTATCCGCGGGTCGAAAGTTGTTGCAGGTGAAGCGGGAGCGATCACCCAGCATATTGGTGCAACACTAATTCCTTTCGACTCGATTGCAAAAATGAGCGGGGATCTGGACAAACTGAAAACCGATGTCCCGGGACTTCTGTTCATCGACACACCCGGACACCACGCATTCACCACGCTTCGGGCCCGTGGCGGAGCACTCGCTGACATCGCGATTTTGGTCGTTGATGTGAACGAAGGGTTCAAACAGCAGACGATCGAAGCACTCCAGATCCTCCGGAACTGCAAAACACCGTTTGTTATTGCTGCGACCAAGCTCGATAAGATCCCGGGCTGGCGTCCTACCCCCAATGCCTCGTTCAAGGCAGGGTACAAAAATCAGACCGAACGGGTCCAGACCGAGTGTGAAAACCGGGTGTATCAGCTTGTCGGCAAACTCTCGGATATGGGGTTCAACTCTGAGAGATTTGACAGAGTCAGTGACTTCCAGCGAAACCTCGTGATCGTGCCGGTGAGCAGTATGACTGGTGAAGGCATCAGTGACCTTCTCATGATCATGATCGGCCTTGCCCAGCGGTATCTCACCGAAGGACTCAAGACGACCATCTCAGGTCCCGGTGTTGGGACTGTCCTCGAAGTGAAGGAAGAGAAAGGTCTTGGAATAACCCTTGACGTTATTCTCTATGACGGGATCATCAGTGTGGGTGATGAGATCGGTATCGCCGGTAGTGACGGTGCGGTCTCGACCAAAGTTCGTGCTCTTCTTCAGCCCCGTCCGATGAAGGAAATATTGGTCGAAGATCAGTTCATGCGGGTGAAATCTGTCGTGGCAGCTGCCGGTGTGAAAATTTCCGCGCCGAATCTTGAATCGATCGTTGCAGGATCCCCGATCCGCGTGATCCGCGGCGATCATGACGCCGTTTTAGCAAAGATCGATGATGAGATGCAGGAGATCAACATCAAACTCTCCGACGTGGGGGTAAGTGTCCGTGCCGATACGATCGGTGCACTGGAGGCCCTATCCAATGAACTGGATGCCAAAAAGATCCCTATCATGCGTGCGAGTGTCGGTCCGCTGTCCCGCCGTGACCTGATCGATATCAGTGTGATAAAGGAAGATCTGTTCAAAGTTGCTCTCTGTTTTAAC
>Ga0265294_10009317_pt1 | contig 11336 bp, 10 predicted proteins | sample MunlanPumphouse3_FD_192504 | JGI IMG/M metagenome (GOLD analysis project Ga0265294, IMG submission 192504) | Groundwater microbial communities from a municipal landfill in Southern Ontario, Canada - Pumphouse #3 | ecosystem: Environmental > Aquatic > Deep subsurface > Groundwater | place...
TCACTGTCACCCCAAGACCGGGAAGCTTTTTCTTCTTGCCGAGGCTTCTCTTTCCTGTTGCAGCCTGGAGTCGTCGCTCCCACCACATGATCGGGAAGCTTTTCTTCTTGCCGAGGCTTCCCTTATCTTGTGGTGTCAGCGACCTCCCGCCAGGAGCAGTTCCTGCCACCAGATTGACCATACCAGGTCTGGTTACTGCCACTGCAAACCACCGGGAGCCTCGGCAAAAAACAAAAGCTCCCGGTGGTTTGCAGTGGCAGTAACATCAGAATCACCTGATAGTTTGTAGTGGCAGTCACGTCAGAAGTGCACGGTAGTTTGTAGTAGCAGTTACGTCAGAACCTAACGGTGGGCTTCAATGCGGCGGGCAAAATGTGTTTGGCGCTTATTTGCTTCTGCTTCACAGGTGGATCCGGCGGTTGGCCAGGGAATCGACCTCCGAGGGATCGTGCGTTACGTGCAGAATGGTGATCCCTTTTTCCGAGACACTTCGCAGTAAGGCTACTGAACTTTCTCTGAGTGGTGCATCCAGGGCTGACATGGGCTCGTCAAGCAACAATACCAAAGGGTGAATGACCAACGTCCTGGACAAGGCAACGCGTTGTTTTTCTCCCCCGGATAATGTACCGGGCATCCGCTTCAAATGCCTGGAAATATCCAGTTCTGCGGCAAATGCATGTACGGTCTCCCGAACCCGGGCCTTGTCTATTCCCCTGATTTTTAAAGGATAAGCAATATTTTCGTAGACAGACATGTGCGGGAAAAGTGCATAATCCTGGAATAAAAGCCCAACCGGTCTGTGTTGGGGTGGTGTAAGTGTATGATCTTTCCCGTCAATAAAAACTGAACCCTTTTTCAATGGTCTGAGCCCTGCAATAAGTTCCAGGATAATCGTTTTCCCGGATCCTGAAGGCCCAAGCAAAGCACAATAATCTCCCCTTTCCAGCTCCAGGGAAAAGTTCCTGAGGGAAAAAGCCTCGATGGAATATTCCATATTTTTGCAGGAAAGCATATCAGGTTTCTTTTCTTTTACGGCCCAGCAATCGCAACGCAATAAAGACCAGTATACATATTATAATAAACAGGACTGCCACCGGCCGGGCATAATCCAAACCATAGGAATTGAAGCGGTCAAAAATCAGAACAGGAGTAGTCATGGGGTGATATGCTACAATGACAACCGCCCCGAATTCACTCATCCCGCGGGCAAACATCATGACCAATCCTGTGATTACCGAAGGCTTGGCCAGGGGAAGAGAAATTTGACGAAAAACCTTGAACGGAGAAGCGCCCAGGGATCGGGCCGCTTGTTCCAGCCGCTCGGGAACGGCCAGGAACCCGTCACGTGCGGCATTGATCAGGAATGGAACGCTTACAAATGCCATGGCCACCCCAATGGCAAACGGACTGCCTACCAGGTTAAATCCCAGCAGATCAGCGAATTTTCCAAGAGCTGAATCACGCGATATGAAGCCAAGTACAGCAATCCCTGCTGCCGAATGCGGTAATACTATGGGAATGTCTATCAACCCCTGAACAATAGCTTTCCCGGGGAACTCTTTTCGGGCCATGATGTAAGCCAACGGGAGGGCAAATACACCGGCCAGAAGGGTAAACAACGCCGATACGCCCAATGAAAGACCGATACTGGCAGTTACTTCATTATCCTTGAATGTTTCAAAAAGACCGGGTACAGATGTAGAAAAGAAAAGTCCCAAAAGAGGTGCTACTAAAAATAACAACATAACGCCGGATAAAAACAAAAAGATCAGGCGTATGGATGTATAGTTTTTCCCGTAGAGCATTGGCTATTCCTTTCAGGACAAATATAAGAAAAAGCATTGTATCTTTGCATGTATGATAGATTTCCATGAGGCTTTGAAAATTGTACTGGACAGTGCCGTTTCCACCGGTTGGGAAGAAATTGCGCTGGCCGATGCCTGTGATCGCGTACTGGCTCTTGACGTGTTCACACCTGAAGATATCCCATCCTTTTCCAAATCTGCCATGGACGGCTATGCCTGCCGGAAAAAAGACATTGAAAAAGGGATGCGGGTACTGGAAGTGATCCCTGCCGGTTACCGGCCCAAACAACGGATCACTCCCGGTACCTGCAGCAAAATCATGACCGGGGCAATGGTCCCGGAAGGCGCAGATACCATCCTGATTGTGGAAAATGCCACAGTACGGGACGGATTGGTTTACGGGACACTGCCCTCATCGTCCAATATCATGGTACAGGGAGAAGACCTGAAAAAAGGAGCCCGTGTACTTGAAAAAGGAACGATCCTGAGGCCTCAGCACCTTGCAATCCTGGCGTCCTGCGGCATTGACCGTATAACAGTCAGCCGGCGGATCACAGTCGGGATCCTTTCTACCGGTAATGAATTGACTGAACCCGGACAGGTCACAGAACCTGGTAAAATATATAACAGCAATTCATGGCAACTGATATCCATGATAAGCCGGATCAACGGCATCCCTGCTTATTACGGAATCGCAAAGGATACAAAGGATGACACACAGAGCCTTCTAAACCGGGCCATACGTGAAAACCAGGTGGTAATCTTGTCCGGGGGTGTATCCGAGGGAGATTTTGACCTGGTGCCTGTTGTTATGCGTGAACTGGGCTTCAAGATTCTTTTTGACCGGATTCGTATAAAACCCGGAAAACCAACTACTTTTGCCGTATCACCGGAAAGCGGAAAATACATCTTCGGACTGCCCGGCAACCCGGTTTCATCTTTTGTACAGTGTCTGCTACTGGTTAAACCTTTTTTAGCAGCCATGCAGGGAGCCCGCTGGGAGCCTCTTTCCACAAACCTGCCTCTGAAAGGTAATTACCAAAGAAAAAACAGTACCCGGATGGCACACATCCCCTTACAGATTAACCCGGACGGGACAGTTTCTCCCCTGCCCTATAACGGATCGGCGCACCAGGTTTCACTTGCCAAAGCACATGCACTGGGCAGGATTCCCGTGGGAACTGATCATATACGGGAAGGAGAACCCCTGGAAATACTCTTATTTTATTAACCCGTGATGAAGGATCAATTTGGCAGAAAGATCACTTACCTGAGGATATCGGTCACCGACCGGTGTAACCTCAGATGTGTATATTGTATGCCGGAAGAAGGAATCCCGTTGATTCCTCATTCCCAAATGCTGACTTACGAAGAGATCCTGGATTTCACACGTTATGCCGTAAGCCGAGGCATAAACAAGGTACGCCTGACAGGAGGCGAACCTCTGGTAAGAAAAGGGATCCTGACCCTGATCAGCGACCTTGCGGACATTCCCGGTATCCGGGATCTGGGTATGACCACCAACGGGATCCTGTTGCCGGAAATGGCGCGGGATCTGAGAGAGACCGGTTTGCACCGGATAAACATCAGTCTGGACACGCTGGATACAGAGCGATACAGGGCACTTACGCGCGGCGGAGAAATGGGCAAAGTACTGGAAGGTATACAGGCAGCAAAAAAAGCAGGATTCGGCGGTCCGGGATCTCCCATTAAGATCAATTGCGTACTGCTTCCGGACACCGGGCAGGAAGAGCTTGAAAAACTTCGTGCATTCACTCAAAAGGAAGGTCTGGAACTTCGCCGGATCCACTGTATGGACCTGAAAGCCGGATCCTTCACCAAAGTGGAAGGCGGTGAAGGCGGTGACTGCGCTCGTTGCAACCGTATACGGCTTACCTCAACCGGTATGCTGAAACCCTGCCTGTTCAACAACCTTGGCTATGACATACGGGTATTGGGTGCTCAAAAAGCACTGGATGCCGCATTGCGTAGCAAACCGGCTTCCGGTACTACCAACACCTGTGAATCCTTCAATTATTTAGGCGGATAAAAACTGACGGTCATGAATAAACAATTTTCTCATACACTCCGGGACGGGAAACTGAACATGGTAGATGTTTCGTCCAAAGAAAACAGCCTGCGAAAGGCAAAGGCTTGCGGATTCATCCGTTTATCGGCGCATACCCTGACCCTGATACAGGAAGATAAAATGAAAAAAGGGTCGGTACTTACCACCGCTGCGCTGGCCGGCATATCGGCCGCCAAACAATGCGGACACCTGATCCCGCTGTGTCATAACATCCCGCTGTCAAAGGCTGATGTTACGTTTGAAATGCGCAAAGACGGTATAGAAGCCATGGGAGAAGCCCGCTGCACGGGTCCTACCGGAGTGGAAATGGAAGCCCTGACCGCTGTAAGCGTTTCATTGCTGACCATCTACGACATGTGCAAAGCGGTTGACAAGGATATGGAGATCTCGTGGATCAGGCTCCTGGAAAAATCAAAGGAAAAAATAGTTACACCATGATAATACGTTCCGTTAACGTCTCAGAAAAAACAGGGACTGTAAAAACATCACGTTCATTTATTGAACTGGTAGCTTCAGGCATAAAAGGCGACGCCCACGCCGGGGACTGGCACCGCCAGATCAGCCTCCTTGGGGAAGAGGCCTACCGCATGATGAATCTTGATCCCGTTGAATTTCCTTTTGGGTCTTTTGCCGAGAATATCACCACCACAGGAACCCCCAATGAAAATACTCCTGATCTGAAACATTGCCAACCGGGAGACCGTTTCCGATGCGGAGACATCCTGCTGGAAGTAACGCAAATAGGAAAAAAATGTCACGGCCCGGGATGTCCGGTCCAGGAAAAAACCGGGAATTGCGTTATGCCTAAAGAGGGCATATTTACACGCGTTTTGTCCGGGGGTATCCTTAAACCCGGAGATGAACTCGTTTACATACCCAAAGAATTCCGTATAGCTGTCATTACCCTGAGCACACGGGCGTATAAAGGAATTTACGAGGACCGCAGCGGGATGGAACTGAAACAAATGATCTCTCGTTTTTGCCGGGACAACAGCTGGCAGTTGAATCTGTCTGCCGCCCTGCTGCCCGATAATTCGGAAATGCTGCATGAGGAACTGGAACGGTACATCAGAGCCGGGTACGATATGATCTTTACCACCGGAGGAACGGGTCTGGGCCCTTCGGATATAACCATTACCGAAGTCCGGAAAGTATTGAGCAAAGAGATTCCCGGAATCATGGAATACGTGCGCATGAAGTACGGAAACGAGAATCCCAACGCATTGCTGAGCGCTTCCCTGGCCGGGGTAGGCGGAAACTCACTGATCTTTGCCCTTCCCGGGAGCGTAAAGGCAGTTAAAGAGTATTTTACCGAGATCTCCCGTATGCTGAAACACATGGTTTATATGCGCATGGGGCTGGATGTACACTAAAATACACTATCTTTGTTTGAACTAACTAATACTACTTATATGAAAAAATCACTTTACACTTTGATCCCCCTGCTGGGTATCATCCTGTTGAGTTCCTGCAGTACAAAATCGTATCATGTAACAGCTCTTTTCCCGGACGATTCTTTTAACGGAAAAACGGCACGACTGGTTGCTTCGCACGATGGCAGTGTTTTGGACAGCGTGGTCATTGCAGAAAAAACAGCGGCATTTACCGGGAACATTGAAGAACCCGTGTTATGCCTTGTCACCAGCGAACGTTCCCGCGGACAATTGATCCTGGAAGGCGGAACGATTAACATTGATCTGGGACAACCCGGACAGGTTGCTCTGGGAGAAGGAACTCCCCTGAATAAAGAACTCGGAACGCTTGTAACAACATACAACAGCCTGATGGACGAAATCATGGGTTACCAGGGTGAAGATGAAGAAGCTTATTTTGAAACCATATGGACCCCGAAATTCACTCAGGAAATCGGGGATATTTTCCTGGCCAATTCTAACAATGACGTGGGAACCATGGCATTGATGTACCTTTCCAATTACGGGGATTCAAATGCCCTGGACGGATTTTTTGATAAAGCCGGAGAAACGGTTACTTCCAGGGGTCCCGTACAACGGATCATAAAGCAACGTCAGTCGCTCAAAAAGACTTCCGAAGGTATGATGTTTACCGATTTTACCATTGAAGATTCCGATGGACAGGCTGTTTCCTTCTCTGATTATATTGGAAAAGGTAAGTACGTTCTGGTAGATTTCTGGGCCGGATGGTGCGGACCCTGCAAACGCGAGATCCCTAATATCCGTGAGATTTACGAAAAATACAACGGGGAGAAGTTCACCGTATTGGGCGTAGCCGTATGGGAAGAGCCGGAAGCTACCAAAAAAGCCATTGAAGATCTGGGCGTTATTTGGCCTTCTATCATCAATGCACAAAGTATTCCTACCGATATCTACGGTATTAACGGAATTCCCCATATCATTCTCTTTGGGCCCGACGGGACCATTGTGGCACGTGGATTGCGCGGAGAAGCCATGAAAGCTATAATTGCTGAACTACTGGATTAATAATGAAATTCAGATCTATCATAACCGGCGCGGTGATGGCTTTCATCACCGTGCTGTTTCTTTCCTGCAGCGGTCAGACAACGCGCCAGCCTGACATTCGTATATTGGAAGAAACACTGACGCATCTTTGCCAACCCGGTTTTGAAGGTCGTGAAGCCGGCAGCAAACAGGATTCGATCGTTGCCCTGTATATTGCACGCCATTTGGAAGCGTACGGGTTTGTACCTCTTTTTGAGGAAGGACCACTGCACCGTTTCCGGGTACGGGATATGGAATCTTATAATGTAGTTATGGTATTCCGGGCCGGAGAGCCGTCCGGATCGCTTATGCTGGGGGCCCATTACGACCACCTGGGTATGGGCGGACCCGGCTCCGGGAGTCTCAGGCCCGATACCCTTGCCATTCACCCGGGAGCCGATGATAACGCCTCGGGGATCGCTGCAGCCATGGAGACAGCGCGGTTGCTGGTCCGGCAGTCCCGCGGCCGGAAACTCGGCAAAGACATCATCTTTGCGGCTTTCGGAGCGGAGGAAAAAGGGACACTCGGCTCGGCAAAACTGGCCGATACGCTGGACCGCTTGGGACTGCTTCCCTCTTTGATGATCAATTTGGATATGGTGGGAAGGATGCGTGACAGCGTTCTTCAGGTCAACGGAACAGGAACTTTTGAACATTCAGATTCACTGCTTACAGGCTGCCTGGATGAATCAATGCCACTGGTCCTGAAAACATCGCCGGACGGTTACGGACCATCGGACCACAGCGTCTTCTACCACCATCAGGTACCGGTGCTGTTTATCAGTACCGGCGCACATACTGATTACCATACACCGGATGATACTCCCGATAAGATAAAATACTCCGGCATGGCTGCTGTAGTATCTTACGTAGCATCTGTTGCCCGGGAAATTGTCCGTGAGGGTTTTGATCCCGTTTACCGGGAAACAGCCCAGCCCCAATCTTCTATGGAACGGGCTGCTTTTAAAGTAAGCCTTGGGGTTATACCTGATTTTACCTATGAAGGAGAGGGATTTTGTGCCGGAACCATCATAAAGGGAAGGCCTTCGGATAAAGCCGGTATGCAAAACGGAGACGTGGTTGTTCAGATCAATGACCGACCGGTCAAAGATATAAACGAATACATGGACATCCTGGAGGAACTGAAAGAAGGACAACGGATCCGGATCATCGTCCGCAGGAATGAAGCATTACACCATTTGGTAGTACAATTATGAGAGGAGTCATCTGCTGGATCATAGCTATTGTAATAACCCTGGTCGCTGTTTTTTTCCAGAGAAGCACCGGGCCGAGTCATCCTTCCAAAGAACTGATGGAGGTCAGCGGAGGATCTTTTAAAACGGTTTTTCCCCGTAGTCTTGTCAGGCCTGAGAACAATAACACGGCTACCCTGCTGACCGTGAAGATACGTTGTACCCCGGAAGATCAGGAGAAACTCATCGGGGCCGTTCTTTATTACAAACGGTATCCCGGCACAGACAATTTCACACCTGTTGTACCTTCTTTTTCTACTGAGGACAACGAGCTCCTGGTTAATGCAGAGGTACCCGTACAACCGGCTGCAGGGAAGATTACCTATTATATACAATTAATTGGTCAAGAAGGAATTGTGGTTAATTCTGAACATAATATTCTCCGCTTCCGGGATCATGTTCCGGCTGTTATTCTGATCCTGCATATTATGATCATTTTCTTTGCCTTCCTGTTTTCCAATTTTACGGGATTATACACGTTTGCAGGGAATGTCCGGATTAACCCGTACGCACTGGCCACCATGCTGCTTTTATTTGCAGGCGGATTCATTCTGGGACCTTTGGTCCAGAAATATGCCTTCGGCGTATGGTGGTCAGGCTGGCCTTTGGGCGGGGACATGACCGATACCAAAACTCTGGTGGCTCTGGTTGCCTGGATAACGGCCTACGTGTTAAACCGGATACCTTTTTCTGCAGCAGGTTTTTGCCGGTTGAGGCGTTACCTGTACCTTGTTGCTGCACTTATTACAATGGCTGTCTATTCCATTCCGCACAGTACGGCGGGATCTGAATACGATTACCAGACCGGTACCGTTATGACCGGAAACAGGGAATAAGTATGAAAGAAAATCAATTTTTCAATCAATCCGTTGAAGATCTTCTGGATTTGTTTGGGGTATCTGCCCGGAACGGATTGTCAGATGCGGAAGTCAAGAAACGTCTTTTGGAAAACGGGCACAACCGGCTGGAAACTAAAAAGCAAAAATCGTTGCTTAGGATGTTCCTGGAACAGTTCAAGAGCAGCATGGTGATCATTTTGCTGATTGCTGCCATAGTATCCGGGGTTATCGGGCTGGTTGAAGGAGAAGGTCTCATGGAAACGTTTGTGATCCTGGGCATACTGGTGATCAACGCAGTTATAGGGACCGTACAGGAGAAAAAAGCCCAGGCTTCCCTTAACGCTCTGAACAAAATGAGTTCGCCGCGAACCAAGGTATTGCGTGAAGGACAGGTATTTCAGACAGATTCCACGGGAATCGTTCCCGGAGATATCGTGATCCTGGATACAGGCGATATAGTGCCGGCCGATATACGGCTGATGGAAGCGGTAAACCTGAAGATCCAGGAATCTTCCCTGACCGGGGAATCGGTTCCGGTTGAAAAAATCAATACCGTTCTGGAAGGTACGGATATTCCCCTGGGAGACCGTGATAATATGGCTTTTTCTACGGGTGTGGTAACCTACGGACGCGGCAAAGGGATTGTGACATCAACCGGCATGCAGACACAGGTGGGTAAGATCGCACACATGCTTCAGAATACGGAAGACACGGAAACCCCCATGGGGAAAAGGCTCCGGCAACTGGGTAAAGTACTGGGGTATGTAGCATTGGGAATATGCGGGTTGATCTTTTTGGTAGGCCTGCTATACGGAAACAATTGGTTTGAAATGTTCATGATGGCTGTCAGCCTTGCCGTAGCAGCCATTCCGGAAGGATTGCAGATCGTTTCCACCATCGTGTTGGCCATTGGAGTACAACGATTGGTTAAATTCAATGCCATCGTACGTACACTTCCATCGGTGGAAACTCTGGGCAGTACCACGGTCATTTGTTCAGATAAAACCGGGACACTTACCCAGAATAAAATGACAGTTACCGAAGGCTGGACCGGAGGCAACCGGGTGGATTTCCGTGATTTTTCAATTTCACGGGAAACAAAAGCCGAGTCTGGGTTGGAAGCTGCAACCGGGTTGGACTTGAAAACACTTCTGCTCTCTTCCCTACTTTGCACCGATGCCCATTTGAAGACTACAGAAGACGGAATGCATCAAACAGCCGGGGATCCCACGGAAACGGCCATTGTGGATGTTGCCCTCGGCCTGGGTATGAACAAAAACCGGATGGACGAGCAATTCCCACGCAAGGGAGAAGTCCCGTTTGACTCGGAACGAAAAAGAATGGCTGTGATCAACCTTTTGGAATCCGGCACATTCCGGATCAACGTGAAAGGAGGCCTGGACGAGGTGTTGAGTGTCTGCACCCACATTCTGGTGAGGGGCGTCGTTCGGCCCATTTCGCAGGAAGACATCCGGGCGATTGAAGAAGAAAACAGCCGCATGGCCCGAGCTGCACTGCGTGTATTGGCTGTAGCTTACAGGGATATTGAACAAATTCCCGGGATAGTTGATGCCGGTTCGGTAGAAAAAGACCTTGTTTTTGTAGGTTTGCTGGGGATGATAGATCCGGCCAGACCGGAAGTGATAGAGGCTGTTAAAAAGTGCAAAACAGCCGGAATACGGCCGGTAATGATCACCGGGGATCATAAAGTGACCGCTATGGCCATAGCCGGTGATATTGGCATCTATATGGAAGGAGATAAAGCCATTACGGGGTCCGAGTTGGAAGACATCCCGGATGAGGAATTGTACCGGAACGTAAGAGATTATTCGGTGTATGCACGTGTAGCGCCGGAGCATAAAGTACGTATAGTGCAGGCATGGCGCTCTCACGGTGACATTGTAGCCATGACCGGTGACGGGGTGAACGATGCTCCCGCCCTGAAACAGGCCGATATTGGGGTTTCCATGGGCATTGTGGGAACGGAAGTAGCCAAGGAAGCTTCTGATATTATATTGACGGATGACAATTTCGCCACCATAGTGGGAGCCGTGCAGGAAGGCCGCCGGATCTACGATAATATTTTAAAAGCTATACAGTTCCTGCTTTCAGCCAATGTGGGTGAAGTATTGCTTATCTTCATTGCATCTGTATTCAATTTGGGCAATCCTCTCTCCCCTATTCTCATTTTGTGGATCAACCTGGTAACGGACAGCCTGCCTGCATTGGCCCTGAGTATGGATCCGGCAGAAGGCGATATCATGACCCGTAAACCCAGGAACCCGGGACAGGGTATATTTACCCGGGGAATGATCCGCCGCATAAGTTACCAGGGAGCAACCATAGGTTTGATATCCCTGGCCGCCTATATGGTTGGCTACCGTGACGGCGGGAATGCTCTGGGACAGACCATGGCATTTGCAGTCCTGGGATTTTCCCAACTGTTCCATGTACGCAACCTGCATTCGAATATTCATTCCTCTTTCAGGAGCGGATTACTTAGAAACAAATCGCTCCTGGGGGCTATACTGGTTTCCTCGGCTCTACTGTTGGCCGTTCTGGTTGTTCCCGGTATGATGAAAGTTTTTGGAACAGTATCCATGGATACGGTACACTGGCTCATTACCGCAGGCTTGTCCCTGGTTCCCATTTTAGTGGTAGAATTGATGAAATGGATGAAGATTAATCATTCTAAGGACGAGTTTTAAAAAAAATGCCGTATTTTTGCAGGCCTCCAAAAAAAACAGGAACTTTGCAGTCCTGCGGGCATTGTTTTTGATGACCGAATAAAGGGTCCGGTAGCTCAGTTGGATAGAGCAACAGCCTTCTAAGCTGTAGGTCTTGGGTTCGAGCCCCAACCGGATCACAAAAAG
>Ga0265294_10009318_pt1 | contig 11335 bp, 12 predicted proteins | sample MunlanPumphouse3_FD_192504 | JGI IMG/M metagenome (GOLD analysis project Ga0265294, IMG submission 192504) | Groundwater microbial communities from a municipal landfill in Southern Ontario, Canada - Pumphouse #3 | ecosystem: Environmental > Aquatic > Deep subsurface > Groundwater | place...
GAGGAGGAGGACTATTGCCGCACACCACCGGAACCGTGTGGCTGATAATCCATCAAATCAGCCATATTTCACGAAATAGGGCATTATCCTCTCGAATCCTCATGGCTAAAGTTAGCGCATATGGGGGGCCGCCCCCCGCCCCTCACGAGTTCTCCGGGTTTGCGACCCTTCCCATGAAGAGGATCGTGCCGGTATCATTCTCCGTGATGAGGAAGACGAACGGGTGGTCCGCCCGGAAGACGGGTGTGGTATCCGGACGCGCACTCGTCACGCCTATGACGGTGCCGGTCGCCGCCGCTGCCTCGGTGCCCTCCTCGTTCACGTCGACAAACGCCTTATGGAAGACTCCGGTGATGAACAGGTCCCGTGTGCCGTCCATTCCCGAGAGGTCGGCTGCCCCAGTAAACACTGTCGACATCCCCATCGCCGCAAGCGTCCCCGGGAGGCTGTACTCCGTCTCAAGCGTGAACTTCGGGAAAGAAACTCTGACGCGCTCGCGGACGAGCGACTCCCGCAGGTCCGCGAGCGTCTCCGCATCAAGAACCTTCTCTGCAGCCGTCAGGTTGCTGTCCCCTGCGGGGAGGAGGACAAGCATCGAGAGTTCTGTTCCGCTCTCGTGGGCATACGGCATCTCGAGCACCTGGAGCGTGTCGGTCTCTGTGTACCCGTAGACGGCATCTTCCCGGTGCATCATCGGGACGAGCACGGTCTCGTTCGGGGAAACCCGGAACTCCCCCTCCCTTGTCTCGTTCGCGTCGAACTGATCGACCCAGGTGCCCTTGAAGTAGATCGCGTTCGTGATCACGAGCCGGGTCAGGGAATCGATCGAACCCGGCGGGAGGAGGTCGCGGATTTTATCTTCGGTCTGTCCTTCCACCCACCGGTTGATGGTCGCCCGCGACGTTTCGGGGCTGCTCTTGAAGTCAAGGTTCGTTGCGTTTGCCGAGTACCAGCGCCGGGCCGTCTCAATATAGTCCGGGAGGAACGGGTACGTCTCCTCCGCCCAGAGGGCGTTTGCGGTGCGCAGGGTGTAGTTTTTATCCCCGCGGTTCAGGCCGGCATCGATCGCCGAGAACCCCTCCCGCCGGAGGGTGTCGTTCGCCGGGAGGTGCAGCACCGATCGGATCTCGTCGGCGGTGGTGCCGCGGGCGCCCTCATAGGTGATGGCAAGGGCCGACGATATGCTGTAGGGCGAGAAGAAGAGGTTCTGCCCCGCAGACTCCGGGTCATCTGCGAACTGGTGGTAGAGGTCAAACGCGAACCGGTTGTTTCCCGCCGTCACGTTGCCGGGGTCGTCAGCCGTCTCCTCCCCGGCCGAAGGGACGGGACCCGCAGACGTCGCCCCCGGCATATCGGTGCACCCCGCGGCGATGCAGCCGAGTGCGACGAGGGATGCCAGGAGAAGTATGCTGATACCTTTTCTGTTCATGATCTGCCCTATGGTGTGCCGGATAGTTATACCATACGTTCACGGCGATCTTTTTCGAAGCCCCCTTCACTCTCCCCGCAAACCCTTGCTTTCAGGGCTCCATTCTCTCCCCAGGCCGGTAACCCGGCGGAGAAGAGTCGGTTAAGGCTATCAGGTAACAGCTGTGAGCTGCCTTCTCGGGGCACTGTTCGCAGGTCACCTGATGAAGAGCCGCGCCCGGACGTATGCGACGATGCTCCCGGCGCTCATCCCCGCGACGATCCCCGGCAGACCCCCCGCCTCCTCGAGACCAAAGGGATGGGCGAGCAGGTACGCGAAGAACCCGATGAAGACCTGTTCTCTAACAACATCTCTGCACCTTCACCGGAGGGCAGGCGCTTTCCCGTGCCTCTTCCGGAGGCGGAGCTGCTGCAGAATGGTCCGGAGAAGATCGAACGTGAAACAAAGAAGGCCAGGGCCGAGATTCGAACCCGGGTCGAGGGATCCACAGTCCCTTAGGATAACCGACTACCCCACCCTGGCAAAGTACTCATTCTAGTTGGCAGTCAGATTTGATTAAGGTATCTCTTCATCACGTCTTCAACTCGAAGACATTTGGTCTTCGGGACGCAAACGTAGTGGACGTGAGCATCGAAGGTCTTCGAAGTGGGGGGTGAATTATTAATAGACTCCATGTTCTATAACGTACCAGTGTTCCGGGCGCCGAGCGAAGCCCCGGGGGTAGGAGAATCATCCATACTATGGCATGATTCAGGAAAAACGGTCAATATTCCAGGTTTTTTGGGGATTATCCGTCCATAACTCATATACCGGAAGGTGATTATCATGGCAAAGCAACCAACGATCAGGACCCCCATCGTCTGCGTGATGGGTCACGTGGACCACGGCAAGACATCGCTCCTGGATAAGATCCGGGGCTCATCCGTGGTATCGACCGAGGAAGGCGCGATCACGCAGCACATCGGCGCCACACTCGTCCCCATCGATGCAATCACCCGTATGGGCGGAGCCCTGAGCAAGGTCAGCGTCAACGTCCCGGGCCTCCTCTTCATCGACACCCCCGGGCACCATGCCTTCACCACCCTCCGTGCGCGCGGCGGGGCGCTCGCCGACATGGCGATCGTCGTGGTGGACATCAACGAGGGCTTCCGTCCCCAGACGATCGAGGCGCTCCAGATCCTGCGCAACTACAAGACGCCGTTTGTCATCGCGGCGAATAAGGTCGACCGCATCCACGGATGGCGCGTCCAGAAGGGCCAGCCGTTCCTGAAGACGTTTGCCGCGCAGAACGAGCGCGTCCAGGGCATCCTTGAGACGAAGGTCTACGAACTCGTCGGAAAACTCTCCGACCTCGGGTTCAGCTCCGAACGGTTCGACCGTGTCTCGGACTTTGCGCGGAACATCTGCATCGTGCCGACGAGCGCCCTCACCGGCGAAGGTGTCCCTGATATCCTCATGGTGCTGATCGGGCTCGCCCAGCGCTACATGACCGAGAACCTCAAGGTCAGTGCCGACGGTCCCGGCGCGGGCACGGTGCTCGAGGTGAAGGAGGAGCGGGGGCTCGGGATGACGCTCGACGTGATCCTCTACGACGGAACCCTCAAAGTCGGGGACGAGATCGTCGTCGCGGGAAACGAGCAGATCATCGAGACCCGGGTGCGCTCCCTCTTAAAGCCCCGTCCCATGAGTGAGATCCTGCTCGAAGAGCGGTTCGAGCGGGTCAAGTCCGTCACCGCCGCCGCGGGTATCAAGGTCGCCGCCCCGAAACTCGACGGGGTCATCGCGGGTTCCCCCCTCCGGGTCATCAGGGGTGGGAACCGGGACGAGATGATCGAGCGGGTCCGGCACGAGGTCCAGGACATACAGGTGACCCTCTCTGATGTCGGGGTTATCATCAGGGCGGACACCATCGGTGCTCTCGAGGCGCTCTCGAAGGAACTCGAGGGGCACCAGATCCAGGTGATGCGGGCCACAGTCGGGCCGGTCACCCGCCACGACGTCATCGAGGCGGGGACGATCCGGGACCCCCTCTACAGCGCGATCATCGCCTTCAACACCCCGGTCCTGCCGGACGCGGTCGATACCCTGGCGGATGCCTCGATGTCCCATGTCAGCATATTCGAGGGGGGGGTCATCTACCAGCTCCTCGACGACTACGTCGAGTGGCGGGATGAGAAGAAGCAGGAACTCGAACGGCAGCAGTTCGAGAAACTGATCATGCCGGCGAAGATCCGGATCCTCCCGAACTGCGTCTTCCGGCAGAGCAACCCGGCGGTGGTCGGTGTCCGTGTCCTTGGGGGAAAACTCCAGAGCGGTGTGGATCTGGCCCTCCCGAACGGAAAGAAGGTAGGTCGCATCAAGCAGATACAGGCGAAGAACGAGACGGTTCAGGAGGCGGAGGCAGGGAAGGAAGTGGCGATCTCCATTGAGGGGCCGACGGTCGGCCGCCAGATCAACGTCGACGACGATCTCTATGTGGACATACCGGAGCGGCATGTGAAGGTGATCGAGCGGGAGATGATCAACCAGTTAAGCCCGAGCCTCCGGGAGACCCTCGAAGAGTTCACCACTCTCAGGCGCCGGGAAGATCCCTTCTGGGGGAAGTGAACTGCCCGCGCTTCCGGATGGGGCTTCCCGGGTATCTTTCCCCTGCAACCCCGCAAAGGTAGACTTTTAATACCATATTATCAAATTGTATAGGTACTTTCGAAGGAGTCGTTAACATGGTAGATTTCAAAATTATCCTATCAGACCCGGAGAGCGGGCGTTCATATAAACTTGATGCAACCGGCCCGGCTGCCGGAGCCCTCATCGGCAAGCGCATCGGTGACGAGATTGACGGGGGCGTCCTCGGCCTTGCGGGCTACACAATCCAGATCACCGGCGGCACGGACAAGACCGGTATCCCGGCACGCCGCGACCTCCCCGGACCCGCACGGAGGAGGCTTCTGCTCTCTGAAGGCGTTGGGTTCCACCCCGTCATGGATGGGGAGCGCCGCAGGAAGTCGGTGCGTGGGAGCGAGATTGGTCCTGACTTCGTCCAGATCAATGCCGCCGTGAAGCAGAGCGGCGCAAAACCCTTACCTGAATACTTCGGACAGCCCAAGGCGGCTGCCGAATAAATCAGCACCCATCTTTTTCTGGCGAAGTATCGTTTCCTGAGCGGGCGAGAGCCCTTCTGGGTTGCTGCTTCACCTTGCACCCTCCGGGTGCTCAAACTCCTCTCCTGTTGACAGTCGCACCCCGGGTGACTCCCGGGTTTTTCCCCAATCTGGTTCCTGCGGTAGCCGCCGGCGCGGGACATACCCGCCGGGTCGCGCGGGTATGGCGAGCGGCGCCCGGTCATGCCGGGACTGCCCGCTGAGGTCTCAAGAAATATGCTGTAATCTACTCGATGGCCGATGACAGGGAGCACCGGAGGCAGGGTATCGGGAAAGAGCTCCTTACCGCCGGAATTCGGGAGATGGGACTGAATGATATCGATGAGTTCTTCCCGTATGCCAATAAATGGAACGCTCCTGCCCTGTCGTTATACGCAAAACTTGGGTTCGTTGTAATCGGTGAGTTGCCGGATATCTGTAAGGAGGGGGAATCTTGTTACAAGATGCGATTGGAATTACCAACTGCCCTGTTCTGATCAGGGGGTTTCCCCGGGCTATCGGGTGAAGGGGCTTTGAGCGCCGTCCATCCAGCATAACGTGTGCACTGGAGGTCATCCCGGTTCCCCCCTCGCCCCCTACCTCTTCTTTGCGACCGACCTCTCCAGGGCGGCCAGTTTATCCTCGAACGCCACCCCGTATTTCTTCGCGAGGATGACCACCGCCGCCTCCACCCGGAGGTTGCCGTCGAAGTGGTCGGTGGCGATCCGGTGGAACTCGGCGATAACCTCCTGCGGCGGCTTCCCGGTCGCGGCGACGATGCGCCCGATCACCTCCTCGTAGGGGCTCTCTGCGACGAGAACATCGGAGGTGGGCTTGAACCCGAGCGGTATCGAAACATCTGCGACGTCAAAGAGCGGCCGGATGGCTCCCCCGTCCACCTCGACGAGCCCCTCCGACCTTGCCCGCTCCAGGAGCTGGTTCGCCTGCTCCTTGTTCATCCACTTCCGGTCGATAGCAATGTAGAAGACGAACTCGCTCCTCTGCAGCCGTTCCTTACGCATATGTTTGAACGGCGCGGCAACCGCAATCTTGACACTCACTCGCAGGCACCCTTCAGCATTCTTCGCAGATCCATCGCATCCATGTCGCCCAGACGGCCTTCCTTCGCGATGTAGCACTCCGTTACGGGGCCTCTATCGACGATCCGGAGGAAGAAGATGTTCTCTGCGACCGGCAGTCGTTTCTCGGGGGTGAGGAGCGTCCTCTGGAGATCGACCCGAAAATCCGCCGCCTCGGTGACGTTCTCGGGGAGCGGCAGCAGGGCGTCGAGGTCCAGGAACTGCGTCCGCCCATCCGCGACCTGGATGCGTATCCGTTCCTTGACGAGGCCGTCCGCCCCCCTCACCGTCGTGTGGGTCTCGTGCATCCTGGCTATGCAGACGAGGACGTCCTGGAATGACCGGGCGAGTTCAAAATCAAGGTCGATGGATTGGGGGAAACGATGGTATATCCTGCGCATCACTAGAACTGAGGTCTGCGGAACGTAAAAAGGATATGATCTCGCCGGAGACACAAAGGTTTTTGACACGCCCGGTCTCTCCCTGCACCCGTATGACTGACCACCTTACGCTTCTGCAGATGAACGACTCGCACGGGTATCTGGAACTGCACCCGGAACTCTTCTGGGCCGGGGGCCGGGCCGAGTACCGGATGGCCGGGGGGTATGCCCGGATAGCCGCGCTTATCGATGAGGTGCGGGACGCGCGGCGGGAGGGGGTGCTCGCGTTTGACTGCGGCGACACCATCCACGGGACCTATCCCGCTGTCCGGTCAGAGGGTGAGGCACTTGTCCCGGTCCTCAACGCCCTCGGGTTCGACGCCATGACTGCCCACTGGGAGTTTGCCTACGGGCCGGAGCAGTTCCGGAAGGTGGCCCGCGATCTTGACTACCCGGTTCTCGCCATCAACTGCTACGATGCTACGACCAACGGCCTTGTCTTTCCTCCCTACACCGTCTGCGAGACCGACGGATTGCAGGTGGGTGTCATAGGCATCGCCGCTACCATCGTCGGCAAGGTGATGCCGCCGTCCTTCTCGAAGGGGATTCGCTTCTCCCTCGGTAACGCCGAACTCCCGGGATACATAGCCCGGCTCCGCGACGATGAGGGGGTGGACCTGGTCGTGGTGGTATCGCACCTCGGCTTTCCCCAGGAAGTGAAACTTGCCCAGGAAGTGGACGGGATCGATGTCCTCCTCTCGGGGCACACCCACAACCGCCTCTTCGAACCGGCCCTCGTCAACAACACCATCATCATTCAGTCCGGCTGCCACGGCTCCTTCCTCGGGCGTCTCGACCTTACGGTCGAGAACCGGCGGGTGACGAAGTTCGACCACGAACTCATCGTCGTCGGCGAGGCGGTCCGGCCCGATCCGGGGGTCGAGGAGATGGTTGGGAAGGTCATGGACCCGCATCGCGAGCGCCTCTCCCGGGTTGTCGGGGAGACCCGGACCGGCCTCAATCGGAATACGGTCCTTGAGGCCACGATGGACAACCTCCTCCTCCAGGCGCTGCTTTCGGCCACCGGCGCCGATATGGCCTTCTCGAACGGCTGGCGCTACGGCGCCCCTGTGCCGCCGGGTCCGGTCACGGTAAACGACCTCTGGAACATCATCCCGACAAACCCCCCGGTCTCGATGGTCGAAATCACGGGCCGGGAACTCCGAGCGATGATGGAGGAGAACCTGGAGCGGACCTTCGCGCGGGACCCCTACAACCAGATGGGCGGCTACGTGAAGCGGTGTATGGGGGTCAACCTCTACTGCAAACTCGAGAACCCGCCCGGGTTCCGCATCCAGGAGTTCTTTGCGGGCGGGGAGAGGCTTGACCCGGACGCCGTCTACCGGGCTGCGTTCGTCACCGGCCAGGGCGTGCCGGCGAATTACGGGGCAAACCGGGAGGACCTCGATCTCCGGGCGGTCGAGGCGCTCGAACGCTACCTGGCGGGGGGGCCCGTCAGCGCCGACCTCCGTGGGAGCGTGGTGGCGATATGACGCCGGACTCCCGGGTCGTCATACAGGTTTGGGCGAGCGCGATGGGGAGACCCCGGGCCTAATCGCTGTCTTGTGTAACCGCGCCCTCCGCTCCGGGATCTGGTGACGGAGGACTTCCCGGGCTACGTGGAGATAGTCCCGTCCCGGCGCCGTGCACCTGGTCGTCAGGCAGGCGGAATGCTGGTACTACACCCGGCCGTAAAAAAGAGGGGTATCTTATGCGATCAGGACGGCGTTGACGACGCCATCCTGGCCGGGTCTGCTGACGATCCGTGCGCGTCCCGCATCCGTTCTTATGATGGCGCCCCTGGTCAGGAGACTCCGCCGGACGTAGTTCGGGTTGGCGCTGTTTGCCTCGACCGCCTCGATCTTCGCCTTCCGGGTCTCGCCGGTTGCGGGGTTCGCGACCGTCGCAAAGTCTACCCGGAGTGCCCGGACCTTCTGGTTGCCCCCGTAGGTGCGGACAATCTTCTTGCGTTCTTCACCGATGTGCGTCTCTGCCGGAGCTCTTCCGATCTCCGACCTCTTCTTGCCCTGGGAGGTATGGTAGCGTCCGCCCGATGGCTTCCTTACTGATCTTCCTTGCCACTGCATGTGACCACCGAAATACTCTGTTGAGGACGCGATACCCGTGGCGGGATAGCAATCTCTCGTTAAAGTGCTATAACTATTCGGGGCGAAGGTATTTAATCGTGCTGATCATGCGAGGATCGCGTCCAGCAACTCATCTAACCCTTCCCCGGTCTTCATATTCGTCCGGAAGACCTGCATCTCCGGGTTGTAACGGCGCATATCCTGCTCCATCCGGTCGAGGTTGGCGCCGACGTACGGGGCGAGGTCGACCTTGTTGATGACGCCGATGGTGCTGCCGCGAAACATCATCGGATGCTTGTTCACCACATCGTCCCCTTCCGTGGAACTGACGACGACGATCCTCTTCTCGGCGCCCAGCCGGAAGTCGGTCGGGCAGATCATGTTGCCGACGTTCTCGATGAAGAGGATGTCGATCTCATCGAGCGGCAGGTGCTCGATAGCATGCTCTACCAGATGGGCGTCGAGGTGACACTCCTTCCCGGTGTTTGCGTTGTAGGCCGGAACCCCGAGGGCGACGATCCGCTGGAAATCGTCGTCGCCATAGACGTCCCCCGCGATGGCGCCGACACGGAGACCTCGCTCCCGGATCAGGGGTGCGAGCCGCTCGATCGTGGCGGTCTTCCCCGACCCGATCGCGCCGAGGAGGTCAAACGCCCGGACGCCGTGCTCCTTGAGGTGTTGGGCGTTGGCGTCAGCAATGCGGTTGTTGACGTCGTAGATGTCCTTCTCTACATGGACATCGATATGATGCATGGTATACTACTGTGATCATGATCTGTTTATAGGTTAACACCCAAACCCTACGACAATGAGCGTTGAGCGCATCCTGTACCCCTGTTATTTTGACGTCACGCTGCAGCGGCGGGAGGGGCGCCGCGTCCCGAAGAACCTCGGCGTGAAGTCCCCGGAACTTCCTGCCATCGAGGCCGTCCTGCGGAGGATGAAGGTCCCGCACCGCCTTGAGGAGCATCACCACCCCGCCCGGTGGGCAGAGCGTGAAGGCCGGATCGTGGCGGAGTGGGAAGGAAGCAAGGAAGACCTGATCCGGAAGGTCGCAAAAAGCCTCGGGGGCCGGAAATGACCGGGATGTACGACCTGCACACTCATACCATCCTCTCTGACGGCGAACTCCTCCCAACGGAACTCCTCCGCCGTGCTGCCGTACTTGGCTACGATACCCTCGCCATCACCGACCATGCGGACGCCTCGAACCTCGCGCATCTGGTGGAGGCGGTGGGCCGGGTCCGGGATTCTGCGCGGTGTTACGGCGTGGACCTGCTCGTCGGGGTGGAACTCACTCATGTGCCGCCGTCCCTGATCCCGGCACTTGCGCGCGACGCAAAACGGCGCGGTGCCGATATCGTCGTGGTCCACGGCGAGACGGTGGTGGAGCCGGTCGCCCCGGGGACCAACCGCGCCGCCTGCATGTGCGAGTACGTGGATGTCCTCGCCCATCCGGGGCTTATAACGGTCGAAGATGCAGGGATAGCAGCGGAGCGTGGGATAGCGCTTGAGATCACCTCCCGGGCGGGGCACAACCGGACGAACGGCCATGTGGTGCGGGTGGCCCGGGAGGTCGGTTGTCCTCTTACGGTTGATTCTGATACGCACGCCCCGTCTGATCTGATGTCAAAGGATGCACGGCAGACGGTTGCACTCGGCGCCGGGCTGACGGCGGCGGAATCCCGGGAGATTCTCTCCCTGGATATAAAACGGCTCCTTCAGAAGTAAGATGGGGTATTTATAATTTAGCAAAATGTTTTTATACTCTTATAGTCAACATATATACGTTACTAAATATATCCAACTATAGTGTCCCCTAGAGGTTGCAGTTTGCGGTTAATCGGACGTTCTGTAAGTATTTGCGGCAATCGCTTGTTAATCTTGCGATGTGATGCCGCACAGTTGCCCCGTCTCTACGGTGGGGCTGTGGATCGCCGGTTAAAGCCTGTGGGGATGGTTGTTGACATCTTTGGGAATATATCATCCCCCTATGCCGTAGTCCTCTGCTACAATGGCTGTTCCGTGCAGGTTGGCGAGAAAATCTTTGCAAAATAGGTGTATAATCGATGGCAGAAGTTGAAAAAATAAAACAGCTGCAGTTGCAGCGTGAGGCCCTGAAGAAGAGAGGGGAGCAGAAGGTTAAAGAGACAGAGAAGAAGCGTACCGAGGAGAGTGTCCAGTCCGTCTGTCCCGAATGCGGCAGCCGCCAGCTCGTCCACGACTACGAGCGTGCCGAACTCGTATGCCAGAGTTGTGGTCTTGTCCTTGACGAGGAGTTCATCGACCGCGGTCCCGAGTGGCGTGCGTTTGACCATGACCAGCGCATGAAGCGCTCCCGTGTCGGCGCACCGATGACGTTCACGATCCACGACAAGGGTCTCTCGACGATGATCGACTGGAGGAACCGTGACTCCTACGGCCGGGCGATCTCGAGCAAGAACCGCGCCCAGCTCTACCGGCTCCGGAAGTGGCAGCGGCGTATCCGGGTCTCGAACGCGACCGAGCGGAACCTGGCGTTCGCACTCTCGGAACTGGACCGGATGGCATCTGCGCTCGGCCTGCCCCGGAACGTGCGTGAGACCGCGGCGGTGGTCTACCGTGACGCTGTGGACAAGAACCTGATTCGCGGCCGGAGTATCGAGGGGGTTGCGGCAGCGGCACTGTATGCGGCATGTCGCCAGTGCAGCGTGCCCCGGACGCTCGATGAGATCGCCGAGGTCTCCCGGGTATCGAGGAAGGAGATCGGGCGGACCTACCGGTTCATCTCGCGCGAGCTCGGTTTGAAGCTCCTGCCGACGTCGCCGATCGACTACGTTCCGCGCTTCTGCTCGGGCCTGAACCTGAAGGGTGAGGTCCAGAGCCGCGCGGTTGAGATCCTCAGGCAGGCCGGAGAACGCGAACTTACGAGCGGTAGAGGCCCGACTGGCGTCGCGGCGGCCGCCATTTACATCTCCTCGATCCTCGGTGGCGAGCGGCGCACCCAGCGCGAGGTTGCCGAGGTTGCGGGCGTGACCGAGGTCACGATCAGGAACAGATATAAGGAACTGGCAGAAAAACTAGATATCGAGATCATACTCTGATCTCATATTTTGGGCTCGTAGATCAGGGGTAGATCGCTACGTTCGCAACGTAGAAGCCGCGGGTTCAAATCCCGCCG
>Ga0265294_10009320_pt1 | contig 11334 bp, 8 predicted proteins | sample MunlanPumphouse3_FD_192504 | JGI IMG/M metagenome (GOLD analysis project Ga0265294, IMG submission 192504) | Groundwater microbial communities from a municipal landfill in Southern Ontario, Canada - Pumphouse #3 | ecosystem: Environmental > Aquatic > Deep subsurface > Groundwater | place...
TTTATAATAGATTATTTAAGAGAAATAGCAAGAAAAACAAATGCAAAAGATATAGTTTTGTGTGGAGATATATTTTCAAATAGACAAGTTTTTCATAAAGTTTATAAAGAACTTAGCAAAAAATATAATCTAATTTTACCAACAGAGTATGCAATGGATATTAATTTTTATTAGTTAATAGTAATTAATATCTCATAAATAAAAATAAAATCCTAACAAAATCTTTATATTATTACCAAAAAATAAAATATTTTGCTGACTTTTTTTGCATTATAATATCTATAAATCATATCTAGGAGAAAAAATGATTATAGATTTAGTTCTTTTTGCAACTTTTATAATTTTGTTAATTTTTTTTGCAAAGTTATATAGTGGTTTCTTTACAAAGGTTGTAACAGGAGAAAAAAATATATTAACTCCAGTATTATCACCATTAGAAAATTTAGTATATAAATTTTGTAATATAAATGGTACTGAAATGAGTTGGAAAGAGTATAGTTTTTCTTTATTAATTTTTAATATATTAGGGATTGTATTAATAGTTATAATTTTATTAACTCAGCATATTCTTCCTTTAAATCAAGAAAATTTTGCAGCATTGCCATTTGATTTAGCATTTAATACTGCAGTTAGTTTTGTAACAAATACAAATTGGCAAAATTATAGTGGTGAAACAACAATGAGTTATTTTTCACAAATGTTTGCACTAAGTGTTCAAAATTTTTTATCAGCATCAACAGGTATAGCTGTTGCAGTTGCTCTAATTAGAGGAATTACAAGAAAAGAAAGTGAAGTAATAGGAAACTTTTGGGTAGATTTAACAAGAGTAACTCTTTTTATATTATTACCTTTATCAATTTTATTTGCTATTTTTCTAATATCTCAAGGAGTAATACAAAATATACTACCTTATGTTCAAACTATCTCTTTGGAGGGAATTAATCAAACTATTCCAATGGGACCAGTTGCTTCTCAAGAAGCTATTAAGCTATTAGGTACTAATGGTGGTGGTTTTTTTAATGCAAACTCTTCTCACCCTTTTGAAAATCCTACTCCTTTATCAAATTTTATAGAAGCTTTTTCGATATTCTTTTTATCTACTTCTTTAATATTTGTTTTTGGAAATATATCAAAAAAATATAAAGACGCTTACTCAATATTAGTGGCTATGCTCATATTATTTGTTTTGATGTTAGGTGCAAATTACTTATCTGAAAAATTCGGTAATCCTCAAATAACAAGTATTATTGGAGATAGTGCTATGGAAGGTAAAGAGATGCGTTTTGGAATAGCATCTACATCTTTATTCTCAACTGTAACAACAGCTGCCTCTTGTGGAGCTGTTAATGCTATGCATGATAGTTTAACACCTATAGCAGGAATGATAACTATGTTGCAAATGATGTTAGGAGAGATAATTATTGGTGGAGTAGGTGCAGGATTTTATGGAATGATTCTTTATGTTATTTTATCAGTATTCATTGCAGGTCTTATGATAGGACGAACTCCTAAATATATGGGTAAAAAAATTGAAGCATCTGAAATGAGTTTTGCCGTTATTGCTATATTACTTCCTAGTATTTGTATTTTAGCATTTAGTGCTATTACATTAATGATACCATCAGCTTTAGAATCTTTATCGAATCCTAATTCTCATGGAATAACACAAATATTATATGCCTTTACATCAGCAAGTGCAAATAATGGTAGTGCTTTTGCAGGTTTGAGTGGAAACACTTCTTATTTTAATTATGCACTTGCTTTTTGTATGTTTGTTGGTCGTTTTGGAATAATAGTATTGGTTCTTGCAATAGCAGGAAATTTAGCATCTAAGAAAATTGTACCTCAAGATAAGGGTACATTAAAATCTAGTGGATTTATGTTTATAGTATTATTAATTTGCACTATTCTTTTAACTGGTGCATTAACATTTTTTCCATCTTTAGTACTAGGTCCAATAGTGGATCATTTTACAATGATACAAATAGAGCAAAACTAAGGAGATAATATGAAAGAGATAAATTACAATAAACAAATTATTAAAGAGGCTTTAAAAGAGAGCTTTATAAAGCTATTACCTCAAAAACAGATTAAAAATCCAATTATTTTTCTAGTATATCTAGGGACTATTTTCTCACTGTTTATCTTAGTATCACAAAATATAGATAATAAGATATATTTATTTGGTTTTGAATTTTGGATTTTTTCATGGTTATTTTTTACTGTTTTATTTGCAAACTTTGCTGAATCTTTAGCCGAAGGTAGAGGAAAGGCTCAAGCAAGTGCTTTAAAATCAAATAAAACAAATAGTAAGGCTAGAAAATTATCAGAAGATGGTTCTATAAGCATTGTTTTATCTTCTACTTTAAGAGTGGGTGATATAGTTGTTGTTAGTGTAGGAGAAATTATTCCTAGTGATGGTGAAATTATAAGTGGAATAGCTAGTATAGATGAAAGTTCTATTACAGGAGAGTCTGCCCCTGTTGTTAGAGAGTCTGGTGGAGATTTTAACTCAGTTATAGGTGGAACAAAAGTTTTATCAGATGAGATTACAGTTAGAATTATGAAAAATCCTGGTGAAACTTTTTTAGATAAGATGATTAGTTTAATTGAAGGTGCAAAAAGACAAAAGAGTCCAAATGAAGTAGCTCTTTCGATATTACTGATTGGATTAACTGTAATTTTTATATTTGCAACAATTGCATTAAAACCAATGGCTTCTTATTTGAATATAGAAATTTCTTACATATCTTTGATTGCTCTTTTTGTTTGCTTGATTCCAACAACAATAGGTGGATTATTAAGTGCAATTGGTATTTCAGGAATGGATAGACTTCTAAAAAGAAATGTATTAGCAATGAGTGGAAAAGCTATAGAAATAGCTGGAGATGTAAATGTTCTTCTTCTTGATAAAACAGGAACTATTACTTATGGAAATAGAATGGCAAGTGAACTTATTGCTATTGATGATAGAAAGATGGAGGAACTTGCTAATGCTTCATATATTACATCTATTTTTGATGAGACTCCAGAAGGTAAAAGTACAGTTTCTTTTACACAAAAAAAATTTAATTTAATAGAATTTAATGAAGAGTCTACTTTTATACCATTTTCTGCTTATACTAGAATAAGTGGAGTTGATACGAATATACATAAATATAGAAAAGGCTCAATTGATGCTATTGAAAAATTTATTATTGAAAATAGTGGAACTTTTCCAAATAAAATAAAAGAGATTTGCAACTATATAGGAAGCAAAGGAGGAACACCTCTGGTAGTTTGTAAGGATAATCAAGTTTTAGGAGCAATCTACCTAAAAGATATAGTTAAACCTGCAATTAAAGAGAAGTTTCAAGAGTTTAGAAATATGGGAATTAAAACAGTAATGGTTACAGGAGATAATCCTATAACAGCTGCAGCAATAGCAGCAGAAGCTGGAGTGGATGACTTTGTATCTGAAGCAACTCCTGATACTAAAATAAATTTAATAAAAAGTTATCAAAAAGAGGGGTATATAGTTGCTATGACAGGTGATGGGACAAATGATGCTCCAGCTCTTGCACAAGCTGATGTAGGACTTGCTATGAATAGTGGAACACAAGCAGCAAAAGAGGCTTCAAATATGGTGGATATGGATAACTCTCCTACAAAACTTATGGAAGTAATAGAAATAGGAAAAGAGTTATTAATGACTAGAGGTGCATTAACAACCTTTAGCTTATCAAATGATATTGCAAAATATTTTGCGATTATTCCTGCTTTATTTATGGTTAGTTTTCCACAACTTGAAGCTTTAAATATTATGAATCTTTCAACTCCACAGAGTGCTATTTTATCAGCAGTTATTTTTAATGCCTTAATAATAATTGTTTTAATTCCTTTAGCAATAAAAGGTATAGGATTTAAATCAAATAATGCTGAAACTATACTTCGTAAGAATATATTAATTTATGGATTAGGCGGAATTATAGTTCCATTTATTGGGATTAAAGTAATTGATATTTTAATAACTACTTTAAATATTTTATAAGGATAATATTATGTATAATTTTTTTAAATCACTTAAGCTTTTAAGCCTAATGACCATTTTATTGGGTTTTATATACCCACTTATTGTTCTTGGAATAGGGAATCTAATATTTCCTTTTAATAGTAAAGGTTCTTTAATAGAAGAAGATAATAAAATTGTGGGTTCAATTCATCTTGGACAAAACTTTACAAAGATTGGTTACTTTATAAGTAGACCATCAAATTCAAATTATGATTCTATGGCATCAGGTGGTACAAATTTGGCTCAAACTAATCCAAAACTAATTGAAAATATAGATAATAGAAGAGATAAGATATTTGCTAGGTTTAAAGATAATAATATACCAATAGATCTACTTACAACATCAAGTAGTGGATTAGACCCTCATATCTCAAAGAATTCAGCTATTTTTCAGATAAAAACTATTGCAAAAGAGAGAAACTTGGATATAAAAAGCATTGAAAAAATAGTTGAAAAATATATAGAAAAGAGGTATTTAGGTATTATTGGAGAAGAGAGAGTAAATGTTCTACTACTTAATATTGCTTTAGATAAAGAGTTTGGTAAACTATAAAAATGAATGAGAATATTTATAATAATGACATAGTATTAAAAAATCTTAGAAAAGAGAAAAAAAGAGGAGAACTTACCCTTTTTTTTGGTGCTTTGGCTGGTGTTGGAAAAACATATACGATGCTTAAAAATGCTATTGAATTATTAAATAATGGTACAAATATTGTAATTGGTTATGTTGAAAAACATGGTAGAGAAGAAACGGAACAATTAATTGACGGATTACCTATAATTCCTTTAAAACAGATTGAATATAGAAAAAAGATATTTTATGAGTTAGATTTAGATGCAATAATAGAAGCAAAACCAGATATTGTATTAATTGATGAATTAGCTCACACAAATGTTTATGGTTCTAGACATCAAAAGAGATATCAAGATGTTTTAGAGATTCTTGATAATGGAATAGATGTATTTTGTACTATGAATGTACAACATGTAGAAAGCCTCAATGATATGATTTTTCAAATTACAGGAGTAAAGGTTAAAGAGACTGTACCAGATAGTGTTCTTGAAAGAGTAGATAAAATTCAAATAATAGATATTCCACCTGAAAAATTAATTAATAGATTAAATGAAGGAAAAATATATAAGCTAAAAAGTATAGAAAAAGCATTGATGAATTTCTTTAGATTAGGAAATATAAATGCTTTAAGAGAGATAGCTTTAAAAGAGGTTACAAAAAGAGTTAGTAAAGATGTATATAATTTATATGAAGATAAGCAGATAAATAGTTTAGAATCTGTTGATAAAATAATGGTTTGTATTGACTCAAGTGATTTTTCAGCAAAACTTATTAGACATACAAAAAGATTAGCTTCTCAAATGAATGCTCCTTGGATAGCCTTATATATAGAGAATTTTAGTAATTCAAATATAGAGAAAATATCAAAAAATATAAGATTAGCTGAAGAGCTTGGAGCTGAGGTAAATACTATTTCTGGTGAAAATACATATGATGAAGTATTAAAGTATGCTAGAGAACGTTTTGTTACGCATATTGTAATTGCAAAAAAAAAGAAAAATATATTTTCAAAATTTTTTAAACAAGATATTCCAAATGAGATTATAAGTAAAAATAGTGAATTTTGTATAATACTGTATTCAAATAGCAATGAAACAACTCAAGAGAGTTTAAAACTAGACTCAAAAAAGAGAAGTGAATCTACCTCTCCCGTTGCCCTATTTATTGGAATCGGACTGCTATTATTTATTTCTATTATATGTATTGTTTTTAGAAGTTATTTTGAGTTATTGAATATTGCTCTTTTACTATTAATTCCTGTTTTAATTGTCTCATCCTATGGAGATATTAAAAAATCTATTATTGTAGTTTTACTTAGTATAGGAATTTTTAATTACTTTTTTATACCACCACTTTTTACATTTACTGTAAGTGATATAGCTTATATTTGGAGTTTTTTTATATTTTTTATAGTTGCTTATTTAATCTCAACACAATCAAAAAAATTAAAGCTTATAGGTGATATTACAAGAGAAAGAGAAAAAAGTGTAAGAAGACTTTTTAAATTGAGCCGTAGAGTGTCTGCTGCAACAGAGATAAAACAGGTTATAAAAATTTCTATGCCACTTATTGCAGAGACATTAAAACAAGAGAGTCTATTTTTTATAAATAAAGCTAATACAAAAGAGTTAGAACTTTATGCATATTATGACCCAAATAGTGTGTGGTACAGTAAAAAACATGATAATATGTTTGAAGATATAAACTCTATTAATTTAAATCAGAATGAAAAAGCTGTATTGAATTGGTGTTATGAAAATAAAAAGGTTGCTGGTTTTGGAACAGATACTTTTGGAGCTTTAAATATATTATTTGTACCGATAATAAATAAAAATATATTGTTTGGTATTTTTGCTTTTAAAGTAAGTAATAAAACTATACACTCCATAGATACAAAGATGTTTTTAGAATCAGTTATAAATTTAATATCAATATCATTTGAAAGAATTTATCTATTTGAACAAAATAAAATTAATTCTATAAATTTAGCAAAAGAGGAGTTAAAAGATATATTACTTAGCTCAATTTCTCATGATTTAAGAACTCCATTATCATCAATTTTAGGAATGATTTTAGTTTTAAAAAATAATAATAAATTAGATAAAAAAATGGAAGAATTAACATCTCAAATAATTTTTAGTATTAAAAAGATGGAAAGACTTTTAAATAATCTTCTTGATTCTGCAAGATTTGATAGTACAAATATTGTTTTAAAAGAAGATTGGCATGATATTTCAGATATTTTTTATACAACTACAAATGAATTTAAAGATATATTAAAAGATAGAAGGCTTGAAATTAAAATAGAGGATTTGGGTATTTTTAAAACAGATTTTGTATTGATAGAAAGAGTATTAGTAAATCTTTTAGAAAATGCAATAAAATATTCTCATAAAGATAGCAAAATATTGATGGGATTTAAAAAAGATAATAATTATAATATTATATATGTTCAAAATGAAGATAGTCATATTGAAGATGGTAATCTTAGTCTAATTTTTGAAAGGTTTTTTAGAATAAAAGGTATAGATGGAGATATAAATGGGAATGGTATAGGTCTTTTTATTTGTAAAAAGATAGTAGAGTTGTTTGGTGGGTATATAGAAGCTAAAAACATAGAAAATGGTGTTAATATATCGTTTTATTTACCTGATAAGGAATGAAAATGGCTAAATATGGATATAAGATCTTAGTTATAGAGGATGACATTCAAATACAAAAACTATTTGAAATATCACTTATAGAGCAAAACTTTTTAGTAAAGATATGTCATACAAATAAAGAAGCTTTTAATAATTTTGATATTTTTAATCCTGATTTGGTAATTTTAGATTTAGGATTACCAGATGGAGATGGTAAACAGTTTATTAAACAAATGAGAAAAAATAATATAAAAATTCCAATAATAGTTGTTTCAGCAAGAAATAATGAAGATGAAATAGTAGAATCATTAAATGTTGGAGCAGATGATTATATCGTCAAACCATTTTATACAAAAGAACTTATAGCAAGAATAAGCTCTGCATTAAGAAGGGTATCAAAAAATGATGATACTTCTTTAATAGTAAAAGATAATTTTCAAATGGATATTGAAAAAGTAGAGTTTAGGATATCTAATATTCCTATTCATTTGACTCCAATAGAGTTTAATTTATTGAGATTTTTAATGCAAAATAGTGGAAAAGTTTTGACACATACTAATATTTTAAGAAATGTATGGGGTATAAATTATCAAAATGATACTAAAATATTAAGGGTTTTTATAAACCAGTTAAGAAAAAAAATTGAAAAGAATACAAATTTACCAGAGCATATAATAACTGTTTCTGGAATTGGATATAGATTTGCTTAGTAAAGTAGATAGGATAATTAAAAAAATAAGAGTTTATGGAACTGTACAAGGGGTTGGTTTTCGACCTTTTGTATATAATCTAGCAATAAAATACAATCTTTTTGGATATGTAAATAATGATAATATTGGAGTAAATATAGAAATATCTGGCAAAACTAATGATATTTTTAGTTTTTTAGAAGAGTTAAAAAATAATCCTCCTCCTCTTGCAGTTATTGAAGAGATTAAAATAGAAGATTCAAATAAACAATTTTTTGAATTTAAAATAGAAAATAGTAGTAGTTTTGATAATAAAACAACTACAATTCCCTCTGATATAGCTATTTGTAAAGATTGTATAGATGAAATTTTTGATAAAAACAATTTTAGATATAACTACCCTTTAACAAACTGTACAAACTGTGGACCTAGATACTCTATAATCAAAACCGTTCCTTATGATAGAAAAAATACATCTTTAAAAGATTTTACTCTTTGTAAAAAGTGTAAAAACGAGTTTGAAAATCCAACAAATAGAAGATATCATGCACAAGCAATATCATGCGAAGAGTGTGGACCAACAACTTTTCTTTATGATAGTAAACAAACTTTGATTGCTTCAAAAATAGACGCTATAAATTTAGCCTCATTGTATATAAATGATGGAAAAATCTTAGCTATAAAAAGTATGGGAGGGTTTCATATAGTTTGTGATGCCTCAAATGATGAAACTATATTTAGATTAAGAGAACTTAAAAAAAGAGCCACAAAACCATTTGCTGTAATGTTTAAAGATGTAGATAGTTTAAGAAATTATGCTATTTATTCTAATTTAGAACAAGAAATTTTAACTTCAAAACAAAGACCAATAGTTTTATTAGAAAAAAAAGAAAATCAAAATATATCAAATTTTGTAGCACCAAATATAAAAAAAATTGGTTGTTTTTTACCAAATAGTGCTTTACACTATCTTTTATTTGAAAACTTATCTAAGCCAATTATCGCAACTAGCGCAAATTTAAAAGGTGAACCGATAATTACAACAAAAGAGGATATTTTTTTAAAACTAAATAATTTAGTTGATTTTATACTTGATTATAATAGAGAAATATTAAATAGTTGTGATGATTCAATAGTACAGGTTGTAAATGAAAAAATTATAAAACTTAGAAATAGTAGAGGATATGCTCCTAATAGTTTAAAAGTTGCTGGAAAATTTAGTAAAAAAATTTTAAGTTTAGGAGCAAATCAAAAATCAACTTTTAGTATAGCTTTTGATAATAAGATTATTACAACTCCATATTTAGGAGATTTAGACTCTATTGCTTCTATAGAAAACTATAAAAAAACAGTAGAAAATTTGCTCTCTTTTTATGATTTTGTACCTGAAATTATAGTTTGTGATAAGCATCCAAAATATGAGAGTACAAAATTTGCTTTTGAGTTAAAAGATAAAAATCCAAATTTAGAGTTAGTTCAAGTACAACATCACTATGCCCATGTTTTAGGAGTTTTAGCAGAAAAATCTATAAAAGAAGATGTTTTAGCATTTGTTTTTGATGGTACGGGATATGGAGATGATAAAAATATTTGGGGTGGTGAAGTTTTTATTGCAAATAAAAAAGAGTATAAAAGAACTTATCACCTAAAATATTTTAAACTTTTAGGGGCAGAATTAGCTATAAAAGAGCCAAAAAGAGTAGCTTTATCTTTACTTTTTGATAATTTTACACTAGAAGAAGTTTTAGATTTACCTTTAGATTTTTTAAACTTATTTGAGAAATCTGAGATAAAAACTCTATATACTCTTTGGCAAAAGAGTTTAAACTCACCTCTTACTAGCTCTTTTGGAAGATTGTTTGATGCAGTTTGCTCACTTGCTAATATTCTTCATATTCAAGAGTTTGAAGGACAAACAGGTATTTATATAGAAAATTTATATGATGAAAATATAAAAGAGTTTTTTTCTTATGATATTGTTAATCAAACTATCGATATTTCAAAAATGATAAGAGAGATTTTAAAAGAGGATGATAAAAAAGTAGTTGCTTCAAAGTTTATAAATACAGTTGTAAATATTGTTCTTGAGATATCAAATTTACACAAAGATTTACCTATAGTTTTAAGTGGTGGAGTTTTTCAAAATAAAACTTTGGTGGAGATTTTATTAAAAAGATTTCAAAAAATTAATAGAAAGGTTTATTTAGGAGAAAAATATAGTCCAAATGATGAATCTATAAGTTTAGGTCAAGTATATTTCCAATTAGAAAATTAAATAAAAGAGGTTTTATAATGAAATGTCCAGTTTGTAAAGATATAGATTTAGTAATGAGCGAAAGACAAGGTGTTGAAATTGATTATTGTCCATCGTGTAGAGGAGTTTGGCTTGATAGAGGTGAGTTGGATAAGATTATTGAGAAAAGTTCAACTTATCAGTCACATAATCAACAATCAAATAACCATGCAAGTTATGCTAAAAATGATGATAGAAATTCATATAATAAACATAACAATCACCAACAATATAACTCTTATGATAAAAGCCAACAAGCTCCATACAAAAAGAAAAAAGAGGGATTTTTATCTGAAATTTTTGACTTTGATTTCTAATTTTTATAGAAAGCTAAGAGATTTTAAAATCTCTAGCTGTTCAGACTTTTTATAGTTAAATTTAAATTCATACTCTTTTAAATAGTAAAAAAAATTATCTTCATAAACACCTTTGTGTTTTTTTAAATTTTTCTCTAAAAACTTCCAAAATCTATTTAATTTTGTTTGATGTGCATTTTGAGAATGAATTTTATACCAACTTAAATATTGAATAAATCCATCTTCTACATCAAATGCTCGATTACCTATTTTTGGCATTAAAAGTGTGTAAACTTTCTGATTTGAATAAAAACCTATAATATTTATAGCTTCACTAAGACTCTTTTTTTTCTTTACTTTTTCTCTCTCTTTTAGGTAATAAAACTCTTCATACTCAGTATTATCTTTAATTGATGAGTTATAAATATCTTCAGAGTAAATTGCAATTTTTTGTCTTAAAACATCAAACCTATCTTTTACGGTTTTATAATTTAATTTTAATTCATTTGAAATTTCAAAAGCACTCTTATTTTCACAGAATTTTTGAATTATTAAAATATCTTTTTCAATCTTTTTTAAAGATAGTTTTTTGGCACACTTTTTACATTTTATGTAATCATTTGCAAGATTATAAAAATCTTTATTTTCACAGTTTGGACATATCATAAGTAGATTCTAACAAATTTGTTCTAAAAATATATAGGTGCTTATAATATATCAAATAGTTTTAAAAGGAAATGGGATAGACTTTTGAAAAACTAAAAGGAAATAGTAATATGTGTAAAG
>Ga0265294_10009323_pt1 | contig 11333 bp, 9 predicted proteins | sample MunlanPumphouse3_FD_192504 | JGI IMG/M metagenome (GOLD analysis project Ga0265294, IMG submission 192504) | Groundwater microbial communities from a municipal landfill in Southern Ontario, Canada - Pumphouse #3 | ecosystem: Environmental > Aquatic > Deep subsurface > Groundwater | place...
GGACGCGATATTATAACTAAACTCTCTTTTACGCATTTTTCTGAATTGATTTCGATAGATGATGAGACCAAACGAGCCTTCTATGAGATCGAAGCCATCAACGGCGGCTGGTCTGTCAGGGAGCTTAAAAGGCAGATCAACAGCCTGTATTATGAAAGATCGGGATTATCTTACGACAAAAAGAAACTTCAGAAGCTCGCGAACAGAAAAGCATCCAAGGAAAATCACGAAATAGACATTAGAGATCCTTATATATTCGAATTTATAGGCCTTAAACCAAAGGAAGTAATGAGTGAATCTGCCCTTGAAGATCAGCTCTTAAATAAAGTGCAGGATTTTCTTCTCGAACTCGGGCACGGTTTCTGTTTTGAAGCCAGGCAAAAGCGGATACTCATTGGCAGAAAACATTATTTCGTTGATCTTGTACTCTATCACAGAATATTAAAATGCCATGTCCTTATCGAACTCAAATTAGAAGAATTCAGCCACGAAAACATCGGTCAGCTCAATACTTATCTCAGCTGGTATAAAGAAAAAATAATGACCGAAGACGACAACCCGCCTGTCGGCATACTCCTCTGCACCAAAAAGGATCATGCGCTCGTAAAATTCGCTCTCGCAGGAATGGACAACAGCCTGTTCGTATCAAAATACCAGCTCGAACTGCCCAAAAAGGAAGACATGCAGAAATTCATTGACGATAATATCAAAAAAGCAAAGGCGGGTAAATAATATGAAAACAAGCAGTAACAAATAGGATTTGATATATGAAGAAATTAACTGAAATAATAACTCAGTCGGAAGGCAGAAGGATAGAATTCAAGGAAGAACTACCGACAAATTCCGATCTGAATAAAACGGTTATTGCTTTTGCAAACGATGCAGGCGGTGAAATATTTATCGGAATTAAAGACAATCCTCGGGAAATAACAGGAATAGATGAATCTCTTCTGATCAAATACGAAGAGCAGTTAAGCAGCTCGATACATGATAATTGTTCACCTGCAATTATGCCTGAAATATTCTTTCTGAGGCATGAAGACAAACATATACTTGTAGTCAAGATACATAAAGGCAGCAATCCTCCTTACCACATAAAGTCAAAAGGTGTCAAAAATGGTACTTACATCCGTGTCGGTTCATTAAACAGGCTTGCGGATGACAGTATTATAGCAGGACTGGAACTCAACAGGAAAAATATTTCTTATGACTCAATGCTTGTTCTAAAAAAGGAGCTTGATCAGATAAATCTTGATTCTTTCAGCAGACAGTTTGAAGAAATTACACATGAAGAATTAAGCACAACAGTTCTTGAGAAATTGAATTTACTCCGAATCGAACAGGGAGCGAGATTTCCAACACAAGCTCTGATCCTTCTATCTGATGATAAACTGAAGAGTGAAATGTTCCCATATTCGAAGGTCGAATGCGCAAGATTCAAAGGGATCATTCCAGGAGATTTTATTGATCAAAAGACATTTGACGGTCCACTGAGTTTACAGCCTGACCTGGCATACCAGTTCGTTCTGCGTCATATCTCTCAAGGCTCTGAGTATGAGGGCATTTACAGAAAGGACAGGTGGGAATACCCCGTAATTGCTATACGAGAGGTCATCCGAAATGCAGTGATACACAGAGATTACTCATTCATAGGTAAAGACATAAAGATCGCAATATTTGATGATAAGATAGAGATCACAAGCCCGGGGAAACTGCTGCCCACTGTTGACTTTAACGATATGAATGCCGGACAGTCCGATATCAGAAACGCCATTCTTGCACCAGTATTCAAAAAACTCGGAATCATAGAGCAATGGGGAAACGGTCTCAAACTGATCTCCGGTGAACTTAACAATTACCCCGATATAGAATTAAAATGGACTGAACCCGGAATCGCATTCAGAGTGTCATTCATCAAGAAAAACTTCAGCGAACAGCAAGAGCTCCAGCAAGAGTCGGAGAAAAGTTCGGAGAAAACTTCGGGGAAAACTTCGGGGAAAACTTCGGGGAAAACTTCGGGGAAAACTTCGGGGAAAACTTCGGGGAAAACTTCGGGGAAAACTTCGGGGAAAACTTCGGTAGAAATTATAAATTTAATACGAAGAAATTCTAATATAACAATACCGGAAATAGCAGAAAAATTAAACAGATCTGTGCGTGCTATAGAAATGCAAATCAGCAGTTTAAGCAAACAGAATTTAATAAAAAGAATCGGACCTGCTAAAGGCGGACATTGGGAAGTAATAGAATGAAAAGTTCACCAATAAGTTCACTAATAGGTTCACCAAATAGTTCGGAGAAAATGTCGGAGAAAAAATCTGTCAACGACGGATTAACGACGGATTACAGGCATAAATATCTTGAAGAGAGACGGAATAACGACGGATTAAGTACACAGAAAAGTTCACAGAAGATGTCGAGGAAAAGTTCACAGAAGATGTCGGAGAAAAGTTCGGAGAAACAAGTCGTCGGTATCAATAATGAGAGTACTGTAATGAAAATCAAAAGTGCCGGATACATGGCTAAAAGTGCCGGATACTTTAATTAACAACAGGTATTAAATAGAATGAAAAAGAAAGAAGAATTTAAAATACCGCCCGAAATACTCGAACTGGCAAAAGGGCTGGCAGAATTGCAGGAACAGGCAAAAGCATTGGGATTATTCACCAATGACAGAGAACTTCTCGAATGCCCGCACTGCGGATTAAAAGAAGATGTCGCATTCAGCGGCCTACTCATAACCTATTTCGGCGAACCTTCCGGAAATGATACAGGGCTCAGATTCAAAGAAACGGAAAACGATAAAATATACATCTGCCCGAACTGCGGAAAAGATGTCGAAGAACCCGAACCGGAGGATTTTGATTTTGAATAGTGAATGGAAAGAATATAAGATAAAAGATATAGCTAAAATGAATTCTGCTTCGATTATGACTAAAGATAATTATGAATTTATTAATTATTTGGATACTGGAAATATTACTGAAGGTAAAATCGAAGAGATACAAAAACTTATTAAAGGCATTGATAAATTTCCAAGCAGAGCAAAAAGAAAAGTTAGTTTGGGTGACATTATTTATTCAACTGTACGGCCGAATTTGAAACATTACGGAATAGTAAAAGAATCTGTTCCAAATCTAATTGTGTCGACAGGATTTGCAGTTCTTTCACCCAATAAAAACAAGGTCGAACCTTATTTCCTTTACTCTTATTTATCACTCAGTCCGATTATTGAATATTTAGCTTCAGTTGCTGAAACGAGTACAACAACATATCCTTCAATAAAACCTAGTGTTATCGAAAATCTATCAATCAATCTCCCACCATTACCCGAACAAAAGCGGATCGCGGAAATTCTTTCTTCGTTAGACGATAAAATTGAGCTTAACAACAAGATTAATAAAAATCTTGAAGAAATGGCTCAGGCTATCTTCAAACAATGGTTCGTGGATTTCGAATTCCCCGATGAGAACGGCAATCCGTACAAAAGCTCTGGTGGAAAAATGATCCAAAGCGAACTCGGAGAGATTCCGGCAGGGTGGTGCGTTAAATCATTAAACGATATTGCTGATTATTTAAACGGGTTAGCTTTACAAAAATTCAGACCTACTGGAGAAGAATACATTCCTGTTATAAAAATCAAAGAATTGAAGAATGGTATTAGTGAGAATACTGAGAAAGCTAGTCCAGAATTAGATAAGAAATATATAATACAAGACGGAGATATTTTATTTTCTTGGTCTGGTTCTCTTGAAGTTGTTATTTGGTGTGGAGGCACCGGAGCCTTAAATCAGCATTTATTTAAAGTGACATCAAAAAAATATCACAAGTGGTTTTATTATTTATGGACAAAATTCTATTTGGAAAAATTTCAACGCATCGCTGCCTCGAAAGCAACTACTATGGGTCATATTAAAAGAGAAGATTTAGATAAATCCAAGGTTTTGGTGCCTACTGAGAAGGAATTAAATCAGATAAACGAAATTTTAGATCCTGTTTTAGAAAATATAGTTTGTAAAAATATAGAAAACAGATTAATTGTAAAAACAAGAGACGAATTATTGCCAAAGCTAATGAGTGGAGAAATAACGGTATAAAATTGAGGCTATTTTATGAACGAGAAAATATCACCTAAATATTTAATGGAATTAGTTACAAAAATAGATAAAGAGATTTGGCGTAAATTCGAGTCATATAGAAATGTAGAATTTTATATAAAAAAGTGGTATATATATGAAGAGCACGATGGTTATATTGTAGATGAAAATTTTATTTTACATAGAAATGATAAAGGTAGTATTGATCTTCTACAAACTCTGCACGGGATTGATGATGACACGATTATAAAAATTGCAATTGACTTAGGGATTGAAACACCTGGATTCATACCTTGTACACCACAATTTAAGAATGTATTAAAAGAGACTTATCCCTCAGCATTTGATTCCTTTGAAAAAGCTATTAAACAGATTGAGGAGCATCCTGATATCGCCGTAGGTCTGGCTAATTCTACTCTAGAAAGCATAATAAAAGAAATTATGCACGATGTTAGAATTGTAATCAGCAATTCAGATAAAATGACATTGTATGAATTAACAAATTGTATTTTGAAAGAGTTTAAGCTTTTTCCAAACAAGGAATTACCTGAAGAAATAATGAAAATAGGCAGTTCTTTAATTCAGATTAATCAGAATATCGAAAAATTGCGAAGTAATAAAACTGACTTGCATGGGAAAACGAGCATTGATTATAAAATTACAGATTCTATGTATGCTTATTTTGTTGTTAATTCGGTTACAACTGTAGGATTGTTTTTAGATTCTTATTATAAATCAAAATACCCGAAAGAAGAATTAATCGAAGACGAAGAACCTGTTGATGATTTGCCGTTTTAAAATTTAAGGAGAATTATGCAAGAAAAAACTGTAAATTTGAATTTATTCGATTTGGTAGGAAGTGCATTCTGTATTGATGATATAGAAGGAAAGAAAGTATTCATTGAAATATCAAAAGCTATTGAAGAAAACAAAAGTGTTATATTATCTTTTGAGAAGGTTGAAGTGTATACAACAGCTTTTCTAAATTCTACTTTAGGTCAGCTATATAGGTACTACGAAGAAAAAACTATTAATTCTAAGCTGAGATTTGAAGGATTGTCATCTGGAGATTCGAAAAGGATTCTTAGATACACAGAATCAATAAAGCTATTTGCACTTGGTAATAATTCAATAAAAGAAAAAATCAATTCGATTTTAGGTGAATCAGGAGATTAATACAATGATAGTTAAGCAAAATAGGATCTTCACTAAGGCTGATAAATCTTCGGAGAAGTATAAAAAATGCTGCGGGAAGTGAGATATGAAAAAGCAACTATCCGGAATTTCAGGACAGTTCAAAAAGTGGTGTGTGCAAAATTTGCACTTACCACTTAAATATGAAAATAAAGCGGAAAATTAGATGAATTATTTCACAGAAGATGTTTTAGAGCAGTCGTGTATTGAGATATTTGAATCTCTGGGCTATGGATATAAGTTCGGGCCGGATATTTCGCCTGACGGGAATTATCCTGAAAGGGAGAATTATCTTGATGTTGTTTTAAAGGACAGGCTGTATGTAAATCTGAAAAGGATCAATAAGGGTTTGCCTGCCGAAGCGATTAATGAGGCTGTGAAGAAGGTTCTTCATCTTGATTCTCCGTCTATGCTGATTAATAATAAGACATTTCATAAATATATTACTGACGGTATTGATGTTTCTTTTCGTGAGAATGGTGCGGAAAAGCATAAGATAGTTTATTTGTTCGATACTGTAAATGCTGAGAATAATGATTTTCTGATAGTTAATCAGTTCACGGTTATAGAGAAGCATGACAGGCGGCCTGATCTTGTGGTTTTTATAAATGGGATCCCTGTTTCGGTGATCGAGCTTAAATCTGCGAGCGATGAAGAGGCTACGACGGAGAAGGCTTATAATCAGATCAAGACTTATCAGAATGATATTCCGGCTTTATTTCACTATAACGCGTTCAGTATTATTTCTGACGGGATAAATGCGAAGGTGGGTACTGTAACTTCAAATCAGGAATGGTTCAAGATGTGGAGGACAGTTGACGGTGTTCATTTTGATCCGCTGTCAATTCCGCAGTACGATACGCTTATTAAAGGTATATTTGTCAAAGAAAGAATTATTGATATTCTCAAAAGTTCGATCCTGTTTCAGGCTAACGATAATGAAAGCTACACAAAGATAATGACGGGCTATCATCAGTATTTCGGGGTGAAAAAGGCGATTCTTAGGACGAAAGAAGCTATAAGCGAAAAGGGAGACAGGAAGATCGGCGTTATCTGGCACACTCAGGGTTCGGGAAAGAGTCTGCTTATGGTTTTCTATGCAGGCGGGCTTATCAGAGAGCTGGATAATCCTACGATAATTTTCATTACAGACAGGAACGATCTGGACCAGCAGCTTTTTTCCACATTTTCAAAGTCGGCTGATATTTTAAGACAATCTCCGATTAAGGCAAATTCAAGAAAGACTTTAAGGGAAATGCTTGACAGGGAAAGCGGCGGAGTGCTTTTTACCACGATACAGAAATTTACGCCGGGCGAGGATGAGGATATTATGCCTGTTCTCTGCACGAGAAGAAATGTGATAGTTATAGCAGATGAAGCTCACAGAAGTCAGTACGGTTTAAAGAGCGTGACGAAGGATTCCGGAGAGATAAAATACGGTTATGCGAAATATATGCGTGAAGCTCTGCCTAATGCGAGTTTTATAGGATTTACGGGAACACCGATAGAGTTTGAGGACAAATCAACTCCGGCAGTATTCGGTAATTATATTGATGTCTATGATATGACGAGAGCGGTTGAAGATAAAAGCACGGTTAAAATATATTACGAGAACAGGATAATTAAGCTCAATCTTGATGATTCGATCAATTTTGATGAACTTGACGATGAAATAGATGAACTGACCGAAGGTCATGAGGAATATACAAGAAACAAGTTAAAATCAAAGTGGGGGAGACTTGAAGCAGTAGTCGGAGCTGAAGCAAGAGTAAGGCAGCTTGCATTAGACATAGTTGACCATTTTGAAACAAGGCAGAAAAGCATGTTCGGTAAAGCCATGATAGTATGTATGAGCAGAAGAATATGCGTTGATCTTTATAAAGAAATAGTTGCCTTAAATCCCGACTGGCACAGTGAAGACAAGAAGGAAGGTAAGATCAAAGTTGTAATGACTGGCAGCGCATCCGATCCCGCAGAATGGCAGAAGCATGTCGGGAATAAACCTGACAGGGACGATCTCGCAAAACGGTTCAAGGATGTTAAAGATGAACTCAAACTTGTAATTGTCCGCGATATGTGGCTGACAGGCTTCGATGTTCCTTCATTAAATGCGATCTATATTGACAAGCCGATGAAAGGTCACAACCTTATGCAGGCGATAGCGCGTGTAAACAGAGTTTTCAAAGACAAGGAAGCGGGGTTGGTGGTTGATTACATCGGAATAGCGGAACCTTTAAAAAAAGCGTTAAAAGAATATACAGACAGCGATAAAAAAGAAGTCGGGATAGATACGGCTCAGGCGATCGCTATAATGCTTGAAAAATATGAGATCGTTAAGCAGATGTTCCACGGCTATAACTACATTCAGAAGATCAAGGGAAGCGACAGGGACAGGATTCATGCAATAATCGGGGGAATGAACCATATTTTCGGAGCTGACTTAAAGAATTCCGGCACAAAACAGGATTTTTTAAAGTTTACGATAGAGCTTGCAAAATCACACGGCTTGTGTTCAGCTACAAAAGAAGGAAAAGAAATTGATTTTGAAGTAAGTTATTTCAAAGCGGTCAAAGCAAGTGTAATTAAGTTGGAAAACGATGATCTCACGAAAAAGAAAAAACTCACATTTGAAGAGATAAATGCAAGAATGAAGCAGATGGTCTCAAATTCAATCGTTTCGGAAGAAGTAATAGATATTCTCGAAGCGACTGGCTTGAAACGGCCTGAATTATCCATCATGTCGGATGAGTTCTTAGAAGAAGTCAGGAACATGAAATTAAAGAACCTTGCCGTTGAACTTTTAAAAAGACTTATTGACGGAAAGATCAAGCTTGCGGCAAGAAGAAATCTCGTACAATCGGAAAAATTCTCAGAAAAACTCAAAAGAGCTTTGCTCCAGTACCAGAATAAAGCGATCACCAACCTTGAAGTCATCGAAGCGCTAATAAATATGGCGAAGGATTTTGATGAAATGCGCAAAGAAGGGGAAATTCTAGGTTTAAACGAAGACGAAAAAGCCTTCTACGACGCGCTCACAAAAGATGTGACCGTCAAAGATTTCATGTCCGATGAAATTTTAAAAAAGATCGCGCACGAACTCACAGAATCTATCAGAAAAAGCATAACCGTTGACTGGCAGGTAAAAGAAAGTGCCAGAGCCAATATGCGCAAGAATATCAAAAGACTCTTGAAAAAATATAAATATCCGCCGGAGCAGACCAAAGGTGCGGTCGAGATCGTGATCAAACAGGTCGAACTGATGTGCAAAGAGAATGACTATAACGAACCATACAGGTATCCTCCCATACCTGAGTACTGGAGTCAGGTGGCTGAAAAGAAGGATTAAAAAGTTATTCAGTTCAATCGAGCTCTCTGACGACATTTTTCTTTCCGAGAGTGCCTTTTATGAGTGTTAAGAGCAGCGAAGGATTTTTTATCAGCCATGGTATTCGCATAAATATCTTGCGGGGCAGCTGTTTCGTGAAATGCGCATGAAGCTGCTCATAAGCATCTTTGACTCCGCTTTCGAGTTCTTCAGCTGTCATGAGTTTGGGCTCAAACACTGCGTTCGCCCATCCGAAATGTGTTCTGTCGTGGCCTTCTAAAAGCCTTCCTTCACTCTTGAACTGATCGTACATCTCCGTGCCCGGATAAGGCGTGAGAATGTAAAGGTGAGCATCGTCCATATCGACATCTTTCACCATATCCACCGCAGCCTGAAAAATGCTTTTATCGTCGGTGTCGAACCCGAACATGAGGAAGGCTGTCACGAGTATTCCGTACTTATGCAGTTCGGTTACGATGCCTTTATATTTATCAACGCGGTTCTGCTTTATCGAAGCCCACTCAAGCGACTGAGGATTGACCGTCTGAAAGCCCATCTGGACATTGAAACAGCCTGCTTTCTGTAATTTTGACAGGAGAAGTTTATTTTCTGCGATCGTTGTCGGTGCCTGAATTGAAAAGAGTTTCTTCAACGGAGCGATCCGGTCAAATAATTCCATAGCATAATCAATATCGGCAAAAAGGTTATCGTCAACAAAGAATATCACTTTCTGCTTTGTGTTTTTAAGCTCCTCATAGACCTTATCAATGCTTCTTTTTCTAAAATCTCTCCAGGGTACATTGGGCAGGTAGCAGTAACGGCAGGTGTTTGGGCAGCCGCGCGTGATCTGAACGCAGGATATCCACGAAGATTCGTTTAAGAGGTCGCGCCTGGGGAAAGGCACATCGTCCATATCAACGATCTTCTCATTTCTGTATGTTTTTTTCAGTTCTCCCTTTTGGGCATCTTTAAGCACTTCCGGCCATGTATATTCAGCTTCGCCAATAACGATACTGTCAGCGTTCTTTAAGCATTCGTCGGGAAGAAGACAGGCATGAACTCCGCCCAATACGACTTTAGTGCCTTTTTTCCTGAATTTCTCCGATATCGCGTATGCATTCTGAGATGTGAAGGTCGTTACTGTTATACCTACAAGGTCGAAATCTTCATCATAGGGTATAGGCTCCCAGTCTGCATCAACTATTTTTACATCGTGTCCTGGAGAAAGAGCGGCTATTATTCCAAGGTGGAGAGGCGTGAATTTTATGTCATTGACGAACCTGTAAAGACCGTTCTTTATGAACCATTTGGGTTTTATCAGCAGTATCTTCATTTTGCGGCTCTTTTGCCTTTTCTGTATGTCTTTAGTACCCACGCGACCGTTTTTAATTTTGCGCGGAATGTAGCGGGGCTGAAGATCTTATTCCATGGCTTGTTCAAAGCGAGAAAACGAATGAATTCCGCGACATTGTCGCTGCATTCGTTTTCATACGGCGACCGCGCTTTCCCGTCTTCCGGGTCAAAGAAACAGGTCGGGTCTTCTCCCAGCGGATCGCCGGAAGAGTAGAACGCAAGAGCTCTGCAGCCCCGGCACGAATGTTTGTAGCGGCACTTTCCGCATTTCCCTTTAACTTCGCTGCCGTCCTTTAAACTTTTCATTAAAGGATCGGTCTCAAGTATCTCCGATAAAGGTTTTTTTCTGACATTCCCGCAGTCAAGTCCGGCATCGAGCAGGTGCACGCACGGAGCGACTTCTCCCTCGGCATTTATACCTATAAAGCCCCTCGCGGCCTGACAGCCGAAGGTTGAGATCGGGACTTCGAGAAGCTTCCATGTTTTTTCCATATATTCAGGTGAAGCGAAGAAGGGCGTGAAGCTGACATAATTCAGAGGATTTGCACGGAGCGCGGGGTTTATTATCTTTTCCATATCATGACTGTCGAACGCGATCTCTTTTATTGATTCTCCTGCGCCTCTCGGCACGAACGGCGATCTCAAGGTCGGAATATTGTGTTTTGTAAGGAACCTGAGAGTCTTGTCTAGAGAGTTCATGTTCAGCTTTGTAATAGTGATAAGGAAAAAATATCCGATCTTTTCGCGGTCGCACATCCTTGCCAGCTTAAGAATGTCCTCGGGCTTGCTCGACCTTGTCTCGCCGTGAGCGTTTTCATCTATCGAATCTAATGAGAACCCGAAGATCACTTTTCCTTTCGTGGCTTTCTTGATGTCGCTCAGCAGTTCAGGTGTCAGTATCTCGCCGTTAGTATTAATGAATGCGTAAAGTCCTGACTTCATATTATATTCCAAAAGCTCGAGAGCGTCTTTTCTGAGAAGAAATTCCCCACCGGAAAAAGCCACAAGACCCTGATTGCATATTTTTTTGACTTCATCTATGACCAGATGTTTCACTTCATCTGTCGAGAGCTCTTTCTCAGCCGAGGGAATATCTCTTTTTGTCATGCAGTATTTACAGTCCTGATTGCACTCCCGCGTCGATTCAAAATAACACAGGAAGAAATCGCGTTTTTTTTGTTTCATATAAAATTATTTTTCCAGACCTTTGATTAATATATCAGTAAACACATTGAAATTGTCATCATCGTCAATATGTAGATTGTTTTCTTCATCAAGGATAAGTTGCATCATCAGGCCGCGAGTGAAATTAGTGATATAATAAGCAATATAATCAAGCTTTGGTTCGTAATATTCTGAAAATT